>Ga0208154_10003_pt1 | contig 231346 bp, 198 predicted proteins | sample Wag4S2014_11_5_FD_187354 | JGI IMG/M metagenome (GOLD analysis project Ga0208154, IMG submission 187354) | Deep subsurface shale carbon reservoir microbial communities from Ohio, USA - Utica-2 Time Series 2014_11_5 (SPAdes) (version 2) ...
AGCAGATGGTATATTTGAAATTTTAAAAAAGAGCTGTACAGGAATAAAAAGTTTTTTAAATTCAAATATCAAATTTAAAAGATCACAACAGCCTAACCTGTTCAGTTTGCAGCAATGTTAAGGATATCAAAAGGTTATTAATTGTGATTTTGGGGAAACTCTATCTAAATATCTCTTGACAGAAATAGATATCTATAGTACAATATTATTCGTGACATAAGTGGAGAGATGTCCGAATTGGCTAAGGAGCCGGACTTGAAATCCGGTGAAGCCGAAAGGTGTCAGGGTTCGAGTCCCTGTCTCTCCGCCATTGAATATTAAGGGCTGATGCCCATTTTAGAAACCTGCCGAGAGGCGGGTTTTTCTGTCTTCAAGTATCAATAATATAAGTTAAAATTTTCAATCTGATAATAATAAATCCTTGTAATTTTCAAGAGCTTCATCAAATTTATAATCTATTTCAATGTATCTGCAGTTTTGTCTAAATCTCTAAGAACTATTGCAATAGTTCTTTCTCCCTGATAAAAGCTCATATATAGAGGGGTAGCATAATCTGTCATCTGATGGATTGATACATTCATTTGTCCTGTAGTAGAATCTTCATCCTGGTAAACTGTCCATTCATCAAAAATTTCTACTACTGCTTCAGCGTAAATAGTGGTATTCAAAATAAATATAGCTGCCAGTAAGACTATAAGTGTCAAAGCATATTTTTTCATAAGGTTTTCCTTTCTGTTTGAGGATATAATTTAAGCAATTATAGTTATTAATTTTTTTAATATGAAAAAGTATACAACATATTTTCGGAAAAATCAAACAAAAGCAGGAGAACTTTGTTTTTGATTTTGTGATTTATTTTTAACCCTGGCTAGAAATTGTAATATTTCATCTTTAATATATTCTATGTTATAATTTAAATAATATGTGGATGTTATTTTATAGAAGTTATTTTTTGCCTTTATAACTGCCCAGACATGTATTTTCTAATTTTAACCACTAAAATAGATTTTTCTGAAAGGAGAAAAATATGAGCTGTTCTTTTAAGATAGATGTTATTGATATGCCTGGAGTAACAAGCCGCCTGCTTAATCTTGTTGATGATTTAAATATCAATTTGATGGCTATGGAGGTAGTTCCTGGAGAAATTTATATTCGAGTTGGTGATCTGCCGGAGTGTAAAAAGGTAAAAAGAGAAGAACTGCTTGTTGAATTAAAACGCTTAGATTTTGTAAAAGAAGTGTCTGATATAGAATATATGCCCTTTGAAGTTAAAGAACAGGAATTGAAGACTGTAATGAATAATTTAAAAGAGGGTATTGTTGCTATTGATAAATATGGGAAAATTAGTACAATGAATAAGTCAGCTGAGGTTATCTTAAATGTTTCACTAAAAAAATCTATCGGAAAAGATATTAGAGATATTTTAGATTCAGATCGGCTTCCCATTATTGAGAGTTTAAAAAAGAAAAAGAAGATAGAAAATGAAGAGATTTTAATTGAAGGAGATTATGGCAAGTCTCACTATTTTACCACAACCACCCCAATTTTTGATGAAGATAATAATCTAATTGGAGCAGTTGCTTCAATGAAAGATATTGATGAAGTAAGAAAACTATATAATACAATTCACGAAACACCTAAAATTGAATTTAATGATATTATTCATCAAAGTGAAAAAATGGAGCGGCTAATTGAATATGCAAAAAGGTCAGCTAAAAATGATTCAACAATATTTATTAGAGGAGAAAGCGGAACAGGAAAAGAACTTTTTGCCAGAGCTATTTATTCAGCCAGTTCTAGAAGCCAGGAACCCTTTGTTGCTGTAAACTGTGCTGCTTTACCTGATTCTTTATTAGAAAGTGAGCTTTTTGGTTATGAAGAAGGATCTTTTACCGGTGCCAAAAAGGGAGGTAAACAGGGACTTTTTGAAATTGCGGATAAAGGTACAATATTCTTAGATGAAATTGGAGAAATGTCAGCACATCTGCAGGCAAAACTTTTAAGAACTCTGGAACAAAATCAGATTAGAAAAGTTGGTGGAGATCAGGTTATTAATATTGATGTGAGGGTCATTGCTGCGACAAATAGAAAAATTGAGGAGATGATCAGGGAAAATAAGTTTAGAGAAGACTTATATTACAGACTCAATGTAATCCCAATAATTATTCCTCCTTTAAGGGAAAGAAGAGAAGATTTATTTGCCTTAAGTAAATATTTCATTTGGAAAATCACCAATAAAATGAGAATTCCTAACAAACATTTAAGTCCACAAGCTAAAAAAAAGATAATGAGTTACGATTGGCCGGGAAATGTGCGTGAGCTTAAAAATGTCTTAGAAAGAGCAATTAATTTTGTTTCCTCATTAGAAATTACTGCAGATGATATTATATTTGATAGATTAAGACTGCAAAACAACAATTACTTAAATAGAGAAGCTGGAGATTATAATAAAGATAGTTTACTAAAAGGTAATTATGTTGATATTAAAGAAATATCGTCGATTAAAAAAATGGTAGGTGAATTAGAAAAACTTGTGATTTCTCATACCTTAAATGAAGAACAAAGCCTGCGCAAAGCTGCAGAAGTACTTGGAGTCTCTCATACTACTGTTTTAAATAAGGCTAAAAAATATAATTTGAAATAAAACTTTCCATTTGTAAAGAAATCTTTACAGTAGATTTTAGCCATAAATTGAAGTTATTTAGACTTAATCAACTTTAACCGACTTTGAATCTATCTATAGTGCTGTAAACATTATTTAACATTATTCTAAATTTTAAAACAATTTATACTAATTTTAAAATTAACAATTAATTAATTATAATTTAAAAAAATAATTTTATTACTATAATGACTGTTATAACAGTCATTATCAAGAAAAACCCTCTAAATTATTAAATTGTGGCACACTAATTGCATTATAATATAGGTGAAAGTAATTCAACAAATAAAGTTTTATTTAAATTTAAATTAATTACAGGGGGTTTTTATTTTGGAAAAGAAAGATTTAGGAAAATTAGGTTTTCAGTCACTTTGTTGTCATGCAGGTCAGCATGCAGATCCACAGACAGGTGCTCACAACACACCAATTTATCAAACTTCAACCTTTGCCTTTAAAAATGTTCAGGATGGAGCAGACAAATTTGCTGGAGAAAAAGAAGGATATATTTACACAAGACTTGGTAACCCAACTCAGAGTGCTCTAGAAGAAAAAATGGCAGCTTTAGAAGGTGCTGAAGCAGCAATTGCTACAGCTTCTGGTATGTCAGCGATTTCTGCATCTGTAATGGCAGTTGCTTATGCTGGAGATCATATTCTTGCTCATGACTGTCTATATGGATGTACTCACTCTTTAATGGAAGAAATTCTACCTAGATATGGAATTGAAGTAACATTTGCAGATTTATCTGATTTAGACAATGTAGATGAGTATCTGCAGGATAATACTAAACTTGTTTATTTAGAAACACCTTCAAATCCAACTCTAAACTTAGTTGATATTGAAGAAATCAGCAAAAAAGCTCACGCGGCAGGAGCAAAAGTAATTGTAGATAATACTTTTATGACTCCTTATCTTCAAAATCCATTAGCTTTAGGTGCAGATATGGTTGTTCACAGTGCAACAAAATATATTGGCGGCCATGGTGACGCTATTGCTGGTATTATCGCTGGTAAAGAAGAAATGCTAGCTGAAATTAGAATGACTACACTTAAAGATTTTGGTGGAATCATTAGTCCATTTAATGCTTGGTTATTACTAAGAGGTCTAAAAACTCTTCCAATTCGTGTTGACAAGCATACAGAAAATGCAATGGAAGTTGCTGAATTCTTAGAAGCTCATGATAAAGTAGAAAGAGTATTCTATCCAGGTTTAGAAAGTCATCCTCAGCATGATTTAGCTAAAAAGCAGGCATCTGGTTTTGGTAGTATGATTAGTTTTGAGTTAAAAGGTGGCTATGCTGCAGGTGAGAAGATGATGAACAATGTTAACTTAGCAACTCTGGCAGTTAGTTTAGGTGATGTTGATACATTAATTCAGCATCCAGCTTCAATGACTCATGCTCCAGTACCTCGTGAAGAAAGATTAGCGGCTGGAATTACAGATGGATTAGTCAGAATTTCAATTGGTATTGAAGATGTTGAAGATATTATTGCTGATTTAGATAACTCTTTATCAGTATTAGCTGATGTCGAAGAAGATGAATCCTTAGCAACAGTTTAAGCTTAAAAATAAACTGTTCAATTATAAACTATTTAAATTAAAATCTTAAATTAAGATCTACAAAATAAAAATACTGTATAAGACAGATCCTCCTGAAATACGGAGGATCTTATAAGGGGATAATACTCAGAAAATTTTAAAAATAAATTTAATGGGGGTTAAGTATAAATGAAAAATAAAGTTGAAAAACTGGATAAAGGAAATCCTGTTGCACTAATACCTTTATTTGTCTTTTTAGTATTATATCTAGGAATGGGTATTTACTTTTCTATGCAGGGAGTGGAAATGGCATTTTACCAGTTTCCTGCTCCAATTGCTGCTCTAGTCGGAATTATTGTTGCTTTCTTTATGGCTTCAGGTTCAATGGAAGAAAGAGTTTCATCTTTTATTAAAGGAGCTGGAGAAAATAATGTTATTATAATGTGTATGATCTATCTGCTTGCTGGGGCTTTTTCAGCTGTTTCCCAAGCAGTAGGTGGAGTAGATGCAACTGTTAACTTAGGTCTCTCAATTATCCCATCTCAGTTTTTATTACCTGGATTATTTTTAATAGCAGCTTTTATCGCAACTGCTATGGGTACTTCAATGGGAACAATTGGCGCTGTAGTTCCAATTGCTGTTGGTATTGCTTCTAAAGCTGCACTACCATTACCATTAACTATCAGTGCTGTTATTGGGGGAGCAATGTTTGGTGATAATCTTTCCATTATCTCTGATACTACAATTGCTGCAACTCAAACTCAGGGTGTTGAGATGCGGGATAAGTTTAAAATGAACCTTTTAATCGTTTTGCCGGCTGCTATCATTACTTTAATATTCCTCTTTTTTGTAGGGGACACAGCAGTTCAGGCTTCACAATATTCTTATGAAATTATTAAAGTAGTTCCCTATATTGCTGTTTTAGTCTTTGCCTTAATCGGTGTCAATGTTTTTATGGTTTTATTTGGTGGAATGCTTTTATCAGGTTTAATTGGTATTATATTTGGTGATTTTACGTTTATTGCAATGGCTCAGGAAGCATATGCTGGTTTTAATAGTATGACAGAGGTCTTCTTCTTATCCATGTTTGCCGGAGGTTTGGCAGCGATGATCCGGAAAGAAGGCGGATTACAGTATCTAATTTATGCAATTTCCAGTCGAATTAAAAACACTAAAGGTGCAGAACTTGGAATTGCAGCCTTAGTTAGTGTTACAGATGTTTGTACAGCAAATAATACAGTTGCTATTATCATTAGTGGACCACTTGCTAGAAATATAGCAATCGAAAATAATGTTGATTTACGCCGTAGTGCTAGTCTTTTAGATATTTTTGCCTGTGTCTGGCAGGGAATAATTCCATATGGAGCTCAGATCTTATTAGCGGGTTCATTAGCTAAAATTTCTCCAATTCAAATTATTCCTAATCTACATTATAATTTCTTAGTTTTAATTGCGGGTCTCTTAGCTATTTACTTTGCTTTCCCAAGTGCGGATAAACTTTTTGCTGAAAAAGCACCGGCACAGCAAAAAGAGAGTGCATAATTTAAATTGATGATTTAATTCAAAAACATATAAATAAAAGGTAACTAGAATAAAAATAGGTGGAGCGACAATTGGCTTCAGAAATTAGCTTGAAATCATAATTTCTGGGTAAATTGGCTCCACCTATTTAATATTATAATTTAAAAAACTTATTTGATCTCTTCTTTGTGTAAAAGCATTTCATCTAAACTGTCACCATCAACAACCATCGGGAACATTGTTTCTTCTTCTTCCATAATAAAGTCAAGCAGATAGGGCTTAGGACTATTGACAGCCTCTTCAATTGCTGGTCTTATATCTTCAACTTTCTCAATTCTGATTGCTTTAAAATTAGAAAATGCCTCAGCTAACTTAACAAAATCAGGAATCATTTCTTCTGGACAATTTTCTCCTCCCACAGAACAGTCTGGGGGACAGGAAACATCTTTTCTTAAACAGGTAGAGAAATAATTTTTATCCTGATAAACTTCCTGCAGCTGTCTAATCATTCCCAGCTGTTTATTGTTAAAGATAGCTATATTTATCGGCAGATTTTGTTTGGCAATTGTCGCCATATCCTGCATATTCATCATAAAACTTCCATCTCCTGCGATAACTATAACTTTTTTATCTGGGTTGCCCAGTTGGGCTCCAATAGCAGCTGGAAAACCAAAGCCCATGGTACCTAAACCACCTGAAGAAATAAAAGACCTGGCTTCAGTATATTTATAATAATGGGCTGCCCACATTTGATGCTGTCCTACTTCAGTAGTTATTATAGTATTTTTTGGACTGACATTATAAATTTCTTCCATAACCTGGCGGTGAGTCAGTTTCCCTTTTTTAGGCTGATAGGCCTTTTGATGGTGCAGATCCCGCCATTCATTAATTTGCTGCATCCACTCTGGGTGTTCATTTTCATTAATTTTTTGATTTAATTCTTCTAAAACAAATTTTACATCTCCTACAATTGGAATATCAATGTAGAGGCGTTTTCCAATTTCAGCAGGGTCAATATCAATGTGAATGATCTTAGCATTAGGGGCGAATTTATCAATTTTTCCGGTTACCCGATTGTCAAATCTTGCTCCAACTGCGATAATCAAATCAGCATTATATATTGCCTTATTTGCCTGAGTTGTTCCGTGTAGGCCTAACATCCCTAAACTTAGGGGGCTTGTGCTGTCAAAAGAACCTAAACCCATCATAGTTGTTGTAACAGGAATTCCACTCTTATTAGCTAATTCTCTTAATTCCTGACTACCATTTGAGTTAATTACTCCTCCCCCAGCATAAATTACTGGAGTTTTAGCAGTGTTTATAGCTTCAGCTGCTTTTTTGATCTGAAGACCATGTCCTTTTTTGGTTGGATTATATCCGGGTAAATAAACTTTATCTGGATAGTTAAATTCTGCAGTCTGCATTAAAATATCTTTCGGTATATCAATTAAAACCGGGCCTGGTCTACCTGTTTGGGCAATATAAAAGGCCTCTTTAATAGTTTGTGCAAGATCATTAATATCTTTAACTAAATAGTTATGTTTGGTTATTGGAGCAGTAATACCTCTAATATCTGCTTCCTGAAAAGCATCTGTACCAATGGCAGACATCGGCACCTGACCTGTAAAAGCTACAATCGGAATAGAGTCCATATTGGCTGTAGCCAGACCTGTAACTAAATTGGTACCGCCTGGTCCAGATGTTGCTACACAAACTCCAGCTTTGCCGGTTGATCTAGCATAACCACCTGCAGCATGGATAGCTACCTGCTCATGGTAGGGCATTACAAATTTTATTTTTGATTTACGAAACTCTTCAAAAATTGGTAAAACGGCTCCTCCAGGGTACCCGAAAACTAATTCTACCTGCTCGTTATTCAAAGACTCAATGAAGATTTCAGCACCTGATAGTTTTTTCATAATTTCAACTCCTTTTAATATTTAGATTATAATTTTTAAAAAATAAAAACCTCTCATCGCAAATAACAGCCTAAATCTATTATTTGGGACGAGAGGTTTATTCACGTGGTACCACCCTAATTCACTATTAATAAAGTTAATAGCCTCAATAAGTACTTTTAAAAATAAATAGTACTTTAGCATTAAGATAACGGATGCAAAAATTTACCGATAAGACTTACTAGATTCAGCCTTACTGTTCAAGGATGAGAGTAATAATAAAATAGATACGGTTTCCAGCAAATACCGATTCTCTGTTATCATATATTTATTATTCATTTCCTATCATAACATTTATAATATTTAAATTGTATGAATAAAAGTATAATAAATTATTTTCCCCTTGTCAAATAAAAAATCTATTAAAAAAAAAATAATAAATTTTTTTAATAAAAATAAAGGTCTTTTTTTGAGAATGAAGAATTAATATAATAATAGAATAAAGTCGACAGTATACAGTAAACAATATTTTGAGGAGTGAGTAAAATTAAAAATATAAAAAAAATGTTTTTTAACAGCATTAAATTCAAATTGACAGTTGTTTTATTATTAATTGCTTTGGTTCCATTAGGGGTAGTAAGTTATTTTCAAATCAAAAATGTCGAAGAAATAATTGAAAATTCATTTATAGAGTCAACTAAAAGAGAAGTAACTCAGGTAGATAATGCGATTAACCTATATTTTCAGCAGTTGAAAGCTAATACAAACTTCTTAGCTAAAAATGAATACATAGCTCAGGTTGATAATAATATAACCAAATATTTAACTAACAGTAATGATAATTTAATGATGACTCCATCTCAAAATGGAGGAATAGAAGAAGAAATATTTTATCTTTTTGATGATTTTTCTAAAACCCATCCTGAAGTATCATATATTTATATAGGTACAAAATATGGAGGGATGATTCAGCATCCAGCAGGAGTTATCGGCAGTAATTATGATCCTAGAGAAAGACCTTTTTATAAAGTAGGAGTAAATAATAAAAATAAAGTTTCTTTAACAGATCCTTATTATTGGGAAGCGGATGATACTGTCAATATTGGTGCTGTAACAGCTTTTAATAATGAGGCAGGAGAATTTATGGGAGTATTAGGAATTGACATTGGTTTAAGTAGTCTAACTTCTTTGATCAAAGATATTACAATTGGAAAAGAAGGATTCATTATTTTAGTTGATGATCAAAATAATATTTTAGCACACCCTAGAAAATCAGAATTAACTTTTCAAAATATTTCAGAGCTGGGTGTAGAAGGTTTAAATGATAATTTAAATCAGAGTAAAAATAATTATTTTGAAGCAGTAATGGGAGGAGAAGAATATTTATTTAATACATATAAATCTCAAGAAACATCATGGAATTTTATATCTGTAATACCTAAAAAAGAGTTGCAAACACAAATAAATCAAATGTATAAGCAAATAATCACAATTATTTTAGCTGTGTTAGTATTAATTACTATACTTGCTTTATATATTTCAAAAATAATAGCAGATCCAATCATTGAAGCAACTAATTTCTCTAAAGAAATTGCTTCAGGTAATTTAAATGCTAAAAAAATAGAAGCTAAAGGAAATAATGAAATATCAATTTTATCTGAAGCTTTAAATGAAATGCAGGATGACTTAAGAAATATGATATCTCAAATTAACAACATTGCTTTAAATTTATCATCATCTAGTGAAGAACTTAGTGCATCTGGAGAAAATCTTGAAGATTCGGCTGAAAAAGTTGGGTCATCTATTGAGCATGTTGCTTCTGGTGCTGAAGAGCAGTCAGCCCAGACTGAAGAAAGCACAGCAGTCGTTGCTGAGTTGAGTAAAGAGATAGATAATATTGATAAAATGTCAAAAAATATGAAAAGTGAAACAAAATTAGTGATGAATAATATTGAAAATGGAAGCAGATCCATGGAGAGTTCCATTGAAAAAATTGAAAGTGTTAATAAAAATACTAAACAGGTCTCAGATAGTATAGGTGAGTTAGGTGTTTTATCTGAAGAAATAGGTAATATTGTTAATTTAATAAATGGTATTGCATCTCAAACAAATCTTTTGGCTTTAAATGCTGCTATTGAAGCAGCTAGGGCGGGTGAAGCTGGACGGGGATTTAGTGTTGTTGCAGATGAAATTAGAAATTTAGCTGAAGAATCTTCTAAGGCTACCGAAAAAATAGAAGTGTTGATAAAAGATATACAAGAAGGAGTTAATAATTCGGTAAATAAAATGGATGAAACAGAAGATGTTGTTAAAAGTAGTGTTGATGTTATTGAAAATACTAAACTTTCCTTTGATAAGGTGAAAGCAGTTTCAGTTAAATTAAGTGAAATTATTGAAAATATTGATTTGAAAACAAATAAAGTTAACAGCAAAGGTAAAGAAGTGGCAGAAATAATTAATCAAATTGCTGCAGTTAGTGAAGAATCTGCTCAACGTTCAGAAGAGGTTGCTTCATATAGTCAAGAACAGCTTAATTCTACTAAAGAAGTAGTTGAATCAGCTAAAAGACTAGCAGAAACCGCAGAAAAATTAACAAAAACAGTGGATAAGTTTAATTTATAATCAAAAGAATATTCAAAGGAGCAATATTTATGTCTTTTAAAAATCTTCATCATATTAAAAGAGCATTTAAAGAAACTGATGTTATCTGCATTATAGATAAGAATGCCAGAATTCTTTATTACAATAATTATAATGATATTCATAATAAACTGGGAACTGAGGAAGTTGTAGGTAAACCATTTTTAGAGGTTTATCCCTGGCTTGATTGGGAAACAAGCACCGCTTTAAAAGTCCTGAAAACCGGAGAGGCGGTAGTCAATCAGCCTCAGGTTATGCAGTTAGATGATGGGACAGAGGTTAACTCCATTAATACTGCCTTTCCTTTAAAAAATGAAGAAGGAATTTTAGGAGTGGTTTTTTTATCCTATGATATTAACAGTATAGTTAGTACAGCTGAAGCCGAATCTAAAAGCAAACATGAACATAATTTGGGTTCTAAATATCAGTTTTCTGATATTATTACCAGAAATGCAGAGGTAATGAGAATCATAGCTCAGCTTAAAAGAGCTGCTAAATATGATTCGAATATTTTGATTTATGGAGAAACAGGAAGCGGCAAGGAATTGTTTGTACATTCTATTCATAATGCAAGTAAAAGAGCCTCTAAACCATTTATATCTCAAAACTGTGCGGCTATACCTAAAAACTTAATGGAAAGTCTATTTTTTGGTACAACTAAGGGAAGTTTTACCGGTTCAGAAGAGAAAAAAGGATTATTTGAATTAGCAAATGGAGGAACTATATTTCTTGATGAAATTAACTCAATGCCGCTTTCACTGCAGGCTAAACTGCTGCGGGTTATAGAAAATGGTAGGGTTCGCAGAATTGGCGGCAGAAAAGAATATAAGACTAATGTTAGAATTATTGCTTCAACAAATGAAAAGATGGATGATTTATTAAATACAAATAAAATTAGAGAAGATTTATTTTATCGAATGAGTGTAGTTAATGTTGAAATCCCACCACTGAGAGATAGAAAAGATGATATTAAAGTTTTGGCTGATCATTTTATAAATGATTTTAACAGCAAATTTTCTAAAAATATAGAAGGTATAGATACCAAAGTTGAAAAAATATTTCTTAAATACAGCTGGCCCGGTAATGTGAGAGAGTTTAAAAATTGTATAGAAGCAGCCTTTATTAATAGTGCTGATGAAAGCAAAATAAGGCCAGAAGATATTCCTAAATATATTTTAAAAAAGACCGGTTCAGCTAAAGATTATAAAAATTTAGAGTTTAAAGCAGTAAATAAATTATCTTTAAAAGAAAATACCAAAGAATTAGAAAAACATTTAATCACAGCTGCTTTAAAGGAAACAGGGAATAATATAAGTCAGGCAGCAGAAAAACTATCTATTTCTCGACAGTCACTTTATAATAAACTGGAGAAATATGGCTTTAAACTACCCTGAATCAGATTCTAGATAACTTGACATCTGTCAACTTTTTGGACAGTAGAGAAGAATAATATTACTTAAAATTTATAGAAAAAATTAAATATTGATATAAATAAACTCCATTTTTAACTAAGATGCCTGCTAAATAAGGAATGGCATAAATATTGCATTATTATAGGGTAGAATTAATTATTAATTTAGGAGGTCAAAAAATGGATAAAAAATATTCAAGTTTATTTGAACCGTTAAAAATTGCTAATCTGGAGATCAAAAACAGAATAGGTATGGCACCTATGGCTGCCTCAGGTTTAATCAATTCTGATAATGCTTTTGATCAGAGGGCTATTGAGTATTATGTAGAAAGAGCAAAAGGGGGAGCGGGTTTGATTATCACGGGTGGTGTAGAAGTTGAAAATACTATTGAACAAACACACACCGGTATTTTTCAAAATATTTCAACAAACCCGACAGCATTTAAGTTAACTGCTGTTGAAATGGTCGAAAGAGTGCAGGCCCATGGAGCGAAAATATTTCTGCAGCTGACTATGGGATTTGGCAGATCACTATTTTTAGATGTAGTGGACAGCCATCCGGCTGCACCTTCTGCTGTATCTCACTTCAGTCAGCCTGAGATTACATGCCGGGAATTAAAAACTGAAGAAGTAGAATTTATGATTCAAAAGATGATAGATGCTGCAGTTTTAGCAGAGGATATTGGTTTTGATGGTGTAGAAGTGCATGCAATGCACGAGGGTTATTTAATTGATCAGTTTGCTCTATCTCTATTTAATAATCGGACGGATAAATATGGTGGAAATTTAAAAAATAGACTTCGGGTAGCAGCTGAAATTGTCCAGGGAATTAAGAAAAAATTAGGCAGCGATTATCCTGTTACCTTGCGTTATGGGGTAAAAAGCTGTATTAAGGAACTGCATCAGGGAGGTTTACCCGGTGAAGATTATCAGGAAAAGGGAAGAACTCTAGAAGAAGGTCTTGAGGTAGCTGCTATACTTGAAGAGGCTGGTTATGATGCTCTTAATGCAGATTTAGGTTCATATGAAGCATTATATTGGGCTCATCCCCCAACATATATGGACCACGGCCCTTATTTACCTTATGTTCAAAAACTAAAAGAAGTAGTTGATATTCCAATTTTAACTGCTGGCAGACTTGATGATCCTAAACTGGCAGCCCAGGCAGTTGGAGAAGGACAGGTTGATATGGCTTTACTTGGTCGCGGATTATTAGCTGACCCTGATTGGCCAAATAAGGTTAGATATCAAAAATTAGATAAAATTAGACCATGTTTAGGCTGTCATGATGGCTGTATGGGGAGAATGGAAAGTGGAAAGAAAATATCATGTGCAGTTAATCCAGCCTGTGGAAGAGAAGTGGAATATAGCATAGATTCTGCACTGAAGGAAAAAGAAATAATGATAGTTGGAGGCGGAATAGCAGCCATGGAAGCTGCTAGAGTTTGTGCCTTGAGGGGTCATAAGGTTAAGCTTTATGAAAAAAATGATTACCTAGGCGGCCATTTAATTGAAGCTTCCGTACCCGAGTTTAAAAAGGATGAAAGAAAGCTTATTGAGTGGTATAAAAATGAGTTAGCAGAGCTTGAAGTTAATATCAACTTAGAGCAGGAGGTAGATCAGAAATTAATAGAAGAATTGTCTCCAGATGAAGTTATAATAGCTGCTGGTGCCAAAGCAAATATTCCACCAATTGCTGGAGTCGAGCAAAAAAATGTAATAACTGCCTGCAGAGCACTAATGAATGAAGATCAAATTGGAGAAAAAGTAGTAATTTTAGGTGGAGGATTAGTTGGAGTAGAAACTGCAGTCTGGTTAGCAGAAAAAGGAAAAGAAATAACAATTGTTGAAATGATGGATGATTTATTAGATTCTATTTTTGTTTCCCATGCCAATTCAGATATGTTAAAAGATCTGGTTGATTTCCATAAGATAGATGTTAAAACAGGAAGCAGTATTTTAGAAATAGATAAGAATACTGTAAGCGTAATTTCTAAAAACTTTAGAAGAGAAAACATCGAAGCAGATACAATTATAATTGCTGCCGGGTATAAAGAAAACAAAAAATTATACAGGCAGATTAAAGATATGGATCTTAAAGTCAATTTAATTGGCGACTCTAAAAAGGTTGCAAATATTATGTATTCGATTTGGGATGCTTACGAAGTAGCAAAATCTATTTAAAAAATACTGGAGGAATAAACAGATGAATAATAAATTTGTTGGAACAGATGCTATTATGAGAAGAGCAATGCTTAAAGGGTGTGGTTTTGATGATGCTGATATTAAAAATAAACCTCATATTGGAATTGTCAATACATATAATGAAGGTGCACCAGGACATGCTCATTTAAATGGAATTGCAGAGAGTATTAAACAGGGAGTTTGGGCTGCAGGTGGAGTACCGGTAGAGTTTGGTGCTCCTTCAACCTGTGGCGATATGATTGTAGGAGAAGAAGAATTGAAATATGAGCTGGCCGGAAGAGATGTAGTAGCGATGGGAGTAGAATATGTTTCTACTGTCCATCAATTTGACGGATTAGTTTTACTGGCCAGCTGTGATAATATTATTCCTGGTGTGATGTTGGGGGCAATTAGAGTTGATGTACCCTCGATAGTAATCACTGGTGGCTCAATGCTGACCGGAGAATATCAGGGAAAAGAAGTTCTGCCATCTGATGTAGGTGTGATGACAATGGGTAAAAATGCTGACAGTCAGAAAGTCAGAGACATTGAAAATATTGCCTGTATGTGTCCTGGGGCCTGTTCTACAATGGGAACAGCCAACAGTATGCAGATTATGACAGAAGTATTAGGACTTAATTTACCAGGAACAGCAACTATCCCAGCAGTATATGCTGACAAAAAACGAGCAGCCAGATCAGCAGGAAAAAGGATTGTTTCTATGGTGGAAGAAGACTTAAAACCCAGTGCTCTCTTAAATAGAGAAATTTTCTTAAATGCTGTTAAAACAAATATTGCTATGGGTGGCTCGACAAATGTGATTCTGCACCTATTAGCTCTAGCAAGAGAGGCCAAAGTAGAATTAACAATAGACGATTTTGCAGAGTTTGGAAATCAAATACCCTGTATTTGTGGAGTCAAACCATCTGGTAGTTATTCAATTGTAGACTTCCATAAAGCAGGAGGTGTACCTGCACTATTAAAAGAATTAGAATTATATTTAGACTTAAATGTTTCTACTATAACCGGTCAAACTATTGGAGAAATAATTGCTGAAGCGAAAAATAGGAATTCAGAAGTAATCAGATCTTTAGATAATCCGATTAATGGTGATGGTGGTTTAAAAATTTTAAGAGGGAATCTGGCTCCAAACAGTGCTATTGTTAGATCATCTTCGGTACCAGAAAGTATGAAAAAATTCACTGGACCGGCAAAGGTCTTTAATCGTGATCAAGAAGGAGTTAAAGCAATTAAAGCAGGGGAAATAGAACCGGGAGATGTGATGGTAATTCGCTATGAAGGGCCAAAAGGAGCTCCAGGAATGAAAGAAATTATGTTGAGTACAGATGCTTTAGTAGCCTACGGCTTGGATGAAAGCGTTGGTTTAATAACTGATGGCAGATTTTCTGGTTTTAATCACGGCCCAATTATTGGTCATGTTACCCCAGAAGCTTATGCTGGAGGACCACTTGCTCTGGTTGAAAATGGAGATATAATTTCTGTAGATATCAAGAATTCGACTTTAGATGTTAAGCTCAGTGAAAAAGAATTGGCTGCCAGAAGAGAAAAATGGAAGCAGCCCGAAGCAAAAGTAAAACAGGGAATGATGCATATTTATGCTCAGTTGTGTAAATCCGCTGACCAAGGAGCAGGAATGACTATTTAGTTTAAAATGACTAAATTCAAAATATTTAGAGAGATCAATGCAATTTATAGAGGGAGGATTTAAAAAATGATATATCATGCAAATAGAGCTCAGGACAATTATGGGGAAGTTATTGGGATTTTACTTTTAGATTTTAAGGCACCTTTTATTCCTGGAGATGTTGGAAATGCAAGCACCTATGATTATCCTGTTAGATATAAATTAGTTGAAGGACTTACCTTTGATAGATTATTTAATAAAGATCAAACGGCTTTGGAAATTATAATTGAAGCTGCTAAAGATTTAGAAAAGTCAGGTGTAAGGGCGATAACTGCTGATTGTGGATTTTTTGCTCTTTTTCAGAAAGAGGTTGCTGAAGCAGTAAATATACCGGTCTTTTTGTCAAGCCTTTTACAAGCCCCATTTATTTCTTCAATAATTGCTAGAGATAAAAAAGTTGGAATTATTAGTGCAAAATCTGATAGTTTAGATGACGACAGTTTCTTAGATTCAGTTAATATTGACCGAGAAAGAGTTGTAATTCGGGGAATGGAGAACAAAGAAAATTTCTATAAATTTGGAGTTCTAGAAGAAGGTTATTTGGACACTGAAAAAATAGAAAAAGAAGTTTTAGAGGTGAGTGAAAAGATGATCGAAGAAAATCCTGAGATTGGGGCAGTTTTATTAGAATGCAGTATGCTGCCTCCATATGCTAAGTCAGTTCATCAGTCACTTTCACTTCCGGTCTTTGATTTTATAACTATGATTGATTTCGTGAAATCAGCCTTAGTTAAAAAGGAATATCAGGGAGTTTTTTGAAATAGAAGATAAATACAATTTACAGGAGTGATAATTAATGGATCCTTATTATAAAGGAGCAATTTTTGCATTATTTTCTGCAGCTGGTTTTGGAATAACACCGGTTCTGGCTGTTTTTGCTTATGCGGGAGGAGTTAGTGTTTATTCACTGTTATTTTTAAGATTTATGATGGCTGCTGTAGTTTTATTTTCATATATTTTTTTTAATAAAAATGAAATTAATCTAGATATATATGATCATTTAAAACTATTTGTTCAGGGAGGAATAATTTATTCAGTTTTTAGTATCTGTTACTTTTCTGCAATATCAATTATTTCTCCTTCACTGGCGGTATTACTATTTTATACCTATCCAATTATTGTAGCTCTGCTTTCATTTTTAATAAATGGTGAACAAATAACAAAAAGAATTGTTTTTTCAATTATTGTTTCTTTTGCTGGTTTAATAATGTTATTTGGGGAGAATTTTAATAATTTAAATAAAATTGGAATTCTGCTGGCTCTGGGAGCATCCATTTCTTATAGTGTATATGCAATATATGGAAGACATATTTTAGACACAATTCCTCTTGCAGTTACAACTGCTTATATCTGTTTTTTTGCAGCCTTTACTTTTTTAGCTGCAGGATTATATCAAAATAAACTTAATTTTAGCTTTACTCCTGTTAGTTGGATTTATATTGGCCTAATTACTTTAATTACTGTTGGTGGTTTTTTGTCATTTTTTGCTGGAATTAAACTTACCAGTCCCACAATTGTGTCAATTTTAGGAATGATAGAACCAATTATGACAATAATTTTGTCTTTTATTATATTTTCTGAACAATTTAGTCTAATTCAAATTATGGGTGTAGTCCTTGTTTTGACAGCATCTACGCAAGTTTTATTTAAAAAACAGAAAAAAATTATAAAAAATTATTAAAAAAAAGAAGGATATTTTGAATTGGCAGAGAATTATAAATATAAGAGATTGTCGACAGATGACTGTATATTGTTGTCAATTGTTTGAAACTTGGAACAAAATGTCCTTCGGACAATCTGTAATACAGTAAGGTTAAATTTTATTGGTAGCGGAAATTATACGCTAGCTAATAAAAAAGATAATAAAAATTAAAATTATTATCCTTAAAATTGAAACTGAAGCTATTTAATAACTTTCAGTTAGTTTTCAAAGGAGGTGAATATGTGGAATTATTAAAAAACTTTAAAGAAAAAGCTGCTTCAGATTTGCAAAAGATTGTTTTTGCTGAAGGTGAAGATGAAAGAATTATTAAAGCTGCTGAAATTATAAAAAAAGAAGGTATTGCCGAAATAGTTATTTTAGGTAATCTGAATAAAATTGAAAAAATTGCTGCTGGAAAAGATATAAATCTTGAAGGTCTGACAATTATTGATCCTGAAAAATCAGATTACATATCAAAATTTAGAGAAGAATTTTATGAGTTAAGAAAACACAAAGGAATCAGTAAAGCAGATGCTGAAAAGATGATTAAAGATCCGCTGTATTTTGGTACAATGATGATTTATACAGATAAAGCGGCTGGAATGGTTGCCGGTGCGGATAATCCAACCGGAAATGTTTTAAGACCTGCCTTTCAGATAATTAAAACTAAGGCAGATATTTCAACAGTATCTAGTGCAATAATACTGCTTTTAAAAGATAAAAGCTTTGGCGAAGATGGGATTATAACTTTTGCAGATTGTGCGGTTAATCCCACTCCTAATTCTGAGCAGTTAGCTGAAATTGCTCAATCTACAGCTGAGACAGTTGAAGATTTATTAGGTTTTGAAGCTAAAACTGCGATGCTTTCTTTTTCAACAATGGGCAGTGCTCGTCATGAAAATGTGACGAATGTTCAGGAGGCAGTAAAAATTGCTCACAGTAAGTTTCCTGATTTAAAAGTTGATGGGGAAATGCAGGCTGATGCTGCACTTGTCGAAAGTGTTGGTGTCAGAAAAGCACCTGAAAGTGAAATTGCAGGTAGAGCAAATGTTTTGATTTTCCCTGATCTGCAGTCCAGCAACATTGGGGTTAAGCTGGCCCAGCGTTTAGCAAAGGCTGATTCAATTGGCCCGATTCTACAGGGGCTGGCAGCACCAATTAATGATTTATCAAGAGGTTGTTCTGTTGAAGAAATTGTAAATCTAACTGCTATCACTGCGATTCAGGCTCAAAATCATTAATTTCAATTTGTTTTGTTGTTAGTACAATTAAATTAACATAAAATCATAAGGAGGAATAAAATGTTATTTACAGAAAAAGAGTATGAACAGCGGGTCAAAAAGACTAAAAAAAGAATGGAAGAAGCAGGTATTGAAGTTTTAATTGCTACTCATCCAGCAAACATGAATTATCTTACAGGATATGATGGCTGGTCATTTTATGTTCACCAGTGTGTAATTGTTTCCCTAGATCAGGATGAGCCAGTATGGATTGGTAGAAATATGGATGGAAACGCTGCAAAAGTAACAACTTTCTTGAGTGAAGAGAATATTAGAAGTTATGCTGACGACTATGTTCATTCTCCAGTTGGCAAACATCCAATAGATTTTGTTGTAGATGTTATTAAAGATAAAGGCTGGGAAGACAAGGTTTTTGGTGTAGAAATGGATCAGTTCTATTTCACTCACAAAACATATCAAATTTTAAATGACAGTTTACCTAATGCTAGATTTAAGGATGCAACTTTTTTAGTAGCTAAAGTTAGAGCTATTAAATCAGCTCAGGAAATTGAATTCATGAAGAGAGCTGGTAAGATTGCAGAAAAGGTTATGAAAATAGGTATTGACTCTGTAAATGTAGGTGTTAGAGAATGTGATGCAGCTGCAGAAATTTCTCATGCCCAGATTAGTGGAACTGAAGAATTTGGTGGAGATTATCCAGCCATAGTACCTTTAATGCCAGCCGGTGATGGTATTGATGCCCCACACTTAACCTGGTCTGATAGAAGATATCAGGAGAATGAGCCAGTTATTTTAGAACTTTCAGGTTGTTATAACCGTTATCACGCTCCAATAGCTCGCACAGTATACTTAGGTGAAGCTCCAAAGAGAATGCAGGAAATCACTGAACTAGTTATTGAAGGTTTAGAAGAAACATTAGATTTCATTAAGCCTGGAGTAACATGTGAAGCTGTAGAAGAAAAATGGAGAAATTCTATTGCTAAGGGTGGCTTAGTAGATGCCTCAAGACTGGGCTATGCTTTTGGCCTTAACTATCCACCAGATTGGGGCGAGCAGGTTGCAAGTATGAGACCTAAAGATAAGACAGTTTTACAGGAAAACATGACTTTCCACTTGATTCCTATTATCTGGCAGGATGAAATTGGATTTGAAATGAGTTCAGCAATCAGAATTACTGAAAATGGTTGTGAAGAATTTTATGATTTCCCTAAAAAATTATACACTAAGTAAAATATAATAAATGGAGAGGAGCTCAATTTATTATTGAGTTTCTCTTCAAAAAATAATTAAATTACTCTAAACTTTCCCTTAGATAGAGAAGATCTCGAAACAAATTAAATTTTTTTAAAAAATAATTGATATTTTAATTGCATGATAATTATGAATATGCTATAATGTAAACAGTCGACAAAAAGATAAGAGGGGGTGCATTATGATTGCTCAAACATCTTATCAAACACAAAGTTTGAAGGACGTTGCTGTTGATTATCTTACTAAAAAGATAATGACAGGAGAATATAAGCCAAATGAAAAGATTAATGAAGTTCAAGTTGCAAACGAATTAGGTATCAGCAGAGCCCCAATTAGAGAAGGGATCAAAGAATTGAGCAGCCAGGGACTGGTGACACAAATACCTCGTAAAGGGACTTATGTAGTAGAATTAACGGAAAAGGATATTCACGAAATCTACCAAATAAGAGTTTCATTGGAAAATTGTATTATTGATAAAATAGTTAGAGATAATAAATTAAAAGAAAAAGATTTTAAGTTTTTAGAGAAGAAAATTGAGACAATGGAAGAAATAGCGAACTCTGATGATGATTTTAATAGCAAAAAGATTAAAATCAACCGAGAGGATATAAAATTTCATAAATACATTTGGGAAAAAGCAGATAGTCCGAGAAGGCAAGAAATATTATTTGATCTTCACCGTCAACTGCAGATGGCAATGCTATTTGATACAGAAATGACTGGTGATTTGAAAAATACAGCTGAAACTCATAAAGATATAGTTAAATATCTAAGAGCTGGTGATGCTAAAAATGCAAAAACTGCTTTAGTGGATCATATTGAAATGTATAAAATGAAGTAAAAATAAATAATTTTTTTTCGGCATTTTTATTGTCGACAGTATATAGTATACAATTTTATTTTTTTAAATAAACCAAAACAACTTATTAGGAGGAATTATTAAAATGGATAAGAAAAAAATGGGGTTCGGTTCTAAGACAATTCATTTAGGTCAGGAGCACGATCCAAGAACAGGTGCACATAACAGTCCGATTTATCAAACATCTACTTTTGTTCTAGACAATGTAGATGAGGCAATCAGATTAAATAAGGATCAGGAGTTAGGATATACATATACGAGGTTTCGTCACCCATCTGAAGCTGAGTTAGGTAAAAAAGTTGCTTTATTAGAAAACGGTGAAGCAGGTATTGCTTTAGCTTCCGGCTTAGGAGCTATTTCAACAGCTATTATGACTCTTGTTAAAGGGGGAGATCATATTGTAGCCGCTGATGTTCTTTATGGATGTACTCTAACTTTTATTGATGACATTCTCTCAGACTATGGTGTAGAACTTACTTTAGTAGATACAACTGATTATGAGGCTGTTAAAGAAGCAATTCAGCCCAATACTAAAATTGTTTATTTAGAAACACCTTGTAATCCAATTCTGAGAATCACTGATATTGAAAGAATTTCTAAAATAGCTCATGAACATGGAGCTAAGGTTCTAGTTGATAGCACTTTTGCTTCTCCATATATCCAGAATCCACTTGATTTAGGGGCAGATGTTGTAATTCATAGTGCTACTAAATATTTAAGTGGACATGGTAATGTCGTTGCAGGTGTAATTGTCGGTACTGAGGAATTCATTAGAAAAGTAAGAATGCCTCATTTGCAAACTTTAGGTGCAGTTATTTCTCCATTTGATGCCTGGTTAGTAATGCAGGGTATGAAAACTCTTGAACTAAGAATGGAAAGACACTGTGAAAACGGAATGAAAGTTGCTGAGTATTTAAATGAGCATCCTGCAGTAGAAAAAGTATATTATCCAGGATTACCTGAGCATCCACAGCATGAACTTGCTAAAAAACAAATGAATGGTTTTGGTGGAATGATCAGTTTTGATCTTAAAGATGGTTTTGAAGCAGGAAAAGCTCTAATGAACAGTGTAGAAATGATCAGTTTAGCTACAAGTTTAGGTAATGTTGACTCCTTAATTCAGCATTCACCTTCAATGAGTCATTTTGATATGACTCCTGAAGAAAGAGCTGCAGTTGGAATCAATGAAGGTCAGGTTAGACTTTCCGTTGGTGTAGAAAATGTGGAAGACATTATTGCAGATTTAGATGCATCATTAGCAAAAATGGAAGAAATAATTAAATAATTAAGTCTTTATATCAATCGTCCTGTTGGGCGATTGATATAAATTTTCTTTAAATTCAAAATCTTCTTGAAGGAGGAAAGATAATGAACATAAGTAAAGACGTTTTAGAAATGGAAGATGAATTAATTTATTTAAGAAGAGAGTTTCATAAGATGCCTGAGTTGGGATTTAAAGAGTTTAAAACCTCTGAAAAAATATATCAATATTTAAAAGATTTAGGCCTTGAAGTAAAGAAAGTCACTAAAACTGGAGTTGTTGCAGTTCTAAAGGGAGAAGAAGAAGGAAAAACAGTGATGTTAAGAGCAGATATGGATGCACTGCCTGTTACAGAAGATACTGGGCTCTCATTTGCATCTGAAAATGAAGGTTTAATGCATGCTTGTGCACATGATGGTCATATTGCAATGCTCTTAACAGCTGCTAAAATTTTATCTGAAAAGAAAGATCAAATAAAAGGTAATATTAAATTTGTATTTCAACCAAATGAAGAAGATGCTGGTGCAAAGTATATGGTTGAAGATGGAGTTTTAAAAGATCCTGAGGTAGATGCAGTTTTTGGCATTCATCTCTGGTCACCAATTGAGGCTGGGAAAGTGGGTGTTTCTTCTGGTCCATTTATGGGGTCCCATGAAAACTTTGAATTAAAAGTCAAAGGTCAGGGCGGTCATAGTGGTAACCCACATACAGCAGTTGATCCCTTCCTACCCTTGGCTAATATTATTCAAAGTGTTCAGATGATTCAAACTAGAGAAATTGATATTTTAAAACCAACTCTAATCATGTTTGGTCAAATTAATGGTGGAACAGCTCCTAATGTAATTCCTGGAGAGCTTGAAGTTAAAGGATCAATGCGTTATCTTTATGAAGGTGGAGATGACAGTGAAGAATGTCCTGAAAAAAGGTTTGAGAGAATTGTCAGCAATATTTGTAAAGCCCATCGGGCTGATTATGAATTAGAATTTTTCCCAAGCAATAGTACATTAATTAATAATGAAAAAACTACAAAGATTGTAGAAAAAGCTGCTGAAGATGTATTTGGCAAGGAAAACATAGTTAATTATGTCTGCATGGCGGGAGAAGATTTTGCAGAATTTACTGCAGAAGTCCCAGGCACATTTTATTTTATTGGGGCAGGTAATGAAGAAAAAAATTGTACTTATCCTCATCACCATCCTAAATTTGATATTGACGAAGATGTTCTCAAATATGGTGTAGAAATGCACCTGAAAAGTGTGTTTAATTTTTTGAATAAATAATTTATTCATGTTGAATTAGAATTTTAGTAAAAATGAGAGGTGAGAAGATGATTAATTTAATAATTGCTTTAAATAAGAAGATTAGAAAATTTGAAGAGTTAATAATTAGTTATGGAATAATAATAATGTCAATTGTTTTGGTTGCCAATGTATTTTCCAGGGTTTTTCTTAACAGCAGTATTCAGGCAGCTGAGGAAGTTGGACAGATTTTAATTGTAGCGGTGACATTTATTGGAATTAGTTATGCTGCAAGAATGGGTAAACACATTACCATGTCAGCATTAATTGATTCGATTCCTAGAAGATTTAAAAAACCATATATCTATTTCACATCATCTATTTCTACCGTTTTATTATGGTGGTTGGGATATTTAGGAACATTATATGTGAATAGAATTATGGGTTCTGGAAGAATTACTCCTTCCTTACAGTTTCCGATGTGGATCTTATATATTTTTGTTCCTTTAGGTTTCTTTCTTGCATCATTACAGTATCTTGTAACTATTGTAGTTAACATTAAGGATAAAGAAAAAATTTATATTGGTAGTGAAAAAACATTATCTGGAGAGGATATTAGGAGTGAATTAAATGAAGATCTCGATCTCAATCCGGATCAAGATTTAAAATTAAGTGAGGAAGAAGAAGTAGTTAACTAAAATTAAAAGTTAGGAGTTGGAAAAATGGTTGTTTTATTATTAGGTTTAATGTTTGGATTTTTATTCTTAGGATTTCCACTAATGTTTGCTATGATTATAGCTCCACTTGTTGTTTTGATCAGAGAATTTCCTCTGATTCAACCAATGTTAATTACTCAGCAAACTATAGCCGGTGTATCTCCTTATACTTTACTTGCTGTACCGATGTTTATTTTTGCAGCTGATATTATGAGTACTGGTGAAACAGCTGATAGATTATTGAATATGGTTGATAAATTTGTTGGTCATATGAGTGGTGGATTAGCGATTACAACAGGTGCTACCTGTACATTATTTGGTGCTATTTCAGGCTCTACTCAGGCTACTTTAGTGGCTGTTGGTAAAACAATGCACAAAAAGATGTCTGAAGCAGGTTATGATATCTCACATACACTTGCCTTATTAATGAGTTCAGCGAACATAGCTTTATTAATTCCACCAAGTATCACAATGATTATGTATGCGGTTGTTACAGGTACCTCAGTTGGAGAACTATTTATTGCAGGTATCGGACCGGGGATTATTGTTTTCTTACTTTTTGCAGCTTTCGATTATATTTATGCTAAGGTCAAGAAAATACCTACAACAGAAAAAGCTACCTGGGGAGAACGGTTTGATTCAATGAAAGAGGCTATCTGGCCTTTAGGTTTCCCAGTAATTGTATTAGGTGGTTTTTATACAGGTATTTTCAGTCCGACAGAAGCGGCTGCAGTTTCAGTTCTATATGCTGCTTTAATTGAGTTATTTATATTTAAATCAGTTAAGTTTAAAGAACTACCAGAAATTGCACTTTCTACAGGTGTAGTAACTGCAACAGTATTTATTCTGGTAGCAGGAGGACAGGCATTCTCATGGGTAATTACCTTTGCGCAAATCCCACAAATGCTAACATCTGGTGTTTTAGGTGCAGATCCTTCAGCAACATTTGTTTTATTTGCAATTAGTATTTTCTTCTTTGTTTCCTGTATGTTTGTAGATTCAATTCCGGTAATACTAATTTTAACCCCTATTTTTTATCCAGTGGCTATGAAGGCTGGTGTTGATCCAATTCACTTAGGTATAATTGCTACAATGCAGGCTGGTATTGGTGCTATTACACCACCATTTGGATGTAATATTTTTACAGCCTCCGCTGTTTTTGATGAAGACTTTATTACAGTTGTTAAAGGTGTCTGGCCCTACATGTTATTATTTCTCTCGGCTTCAATTTTGATGGTTCTCTTCCCAAGTCTGGCCTTGTTCTTTAGAGACTTAGTATACTTTTAAAATTTAGTTTCAAATCTTGTTAATAACATAATTTTAATCAACCAAAAAAAGGAGAGGTTTAAATGTTTAAAAAATTATTAACAGCACTTTTAGTATTCAGTTTAGTTTTTGTACTTGCAGGTTGTGGATCTAGCGGGGATACAGCTGATGGTGGAAATGAAGCAGCGGCAGAACCACAAGAAGTTGTAGAATGGACCTTTGCCCACGAAGAAGTTCAGGGTAGTGTACAGGATCGCTATGCTCAGAAGTTTAAAGAAGAAATTGAAAAACTTACTGATGGTGCAGTAAAAATAAATATTTATCCAGTTGGTCAGTTAGGTGATGGTGCTAACCAGGTAGAATTACTTCAGAATGGTGCAATTCAGTTAGGTATCAACAACCCTGGTTCTGTAGGTACATTAGTTCCTGAAACTAATATATTTTCACTTCACTTCTTATTACCATCTGATATGGACAAAGCACATGAATTAGTAAATAACAGTAAAGCAATGGATATGCTTAATGAAAAATATTTAAAAAGTAATATGAAGGTCTTAGGCTGGTTCCCTGAGGGATATCAGATGTGGACAGGAAATAAAAAAATTACAAAACCAGAAGACTTTGAAGGTTTTAAAATTAGAACAATGGCTTCCCCTGTAATTTCTGAAAGTTATAAGGCTTATGGAGCAGACCCAACACCTATTCCTTATATGGAAGTTTACAGTAGTCTGCAGTTAAATATGATTGATGGCCAGGTTAACCCAATTTTTGCTATTGAAGAAATGAAATTTTACGAAGTGCAAGATTATATGATGCTTTCTAATCAGGCAATTTTCGTAGGTACATTTGTAGCCAATGATATGTTCTGGGACTCACTATCAGATGAAAGAAGAGCTCAGGTTCAGGAAGCAGCAGATGCAGCAACTGAATATATTTTAGGTGCTCAGAAAGATCTTAATAATACACGTTTAGAGTCTATTAAAGAAAATAGTGATATGGAAATTATAGATTTAACAGCAGAACAGAGAGCAGCTTTTGAAGAAGCTAGTCAGCCTGTAAGAGAATTCTACGTAGAAAAGTACGGTGAAGATGCTGATAAGATCTTAAAACAATTATTAAAAGATGTAAAAGCAATCCAACAATAATTTAGTTAAAAAACAACCCCAGAAAGGAAGTGTAAGAGATATGATGCAGATCAGATGGCATGGTAGAGGAGGCCAGGGAGCTAAAACAGCTTCCCTGCTTTTAGCAGACGCAGCGTTTTCTACCGGCAAATATGTACAGGGTTTCCCAGAGTACGGTCCAGAAAGAATGGGAGCTCCAATCACAGCCTACAACAGAATCAGTGATGACAAAATAAGAGTTCACTCCAACATCTACAAACCAGACTATGTTGTTGTAGTAGACGAAACACTTTTAGAGAGTGTAGATGTAACAGCAGGTCTAAAAGAAGAAGGAGCAATAGTTGTAAATACAGCTAAAGATGGAGAAAAGATCAGAAAAAAACTTAAAGGATATCAGGGAGAACTATTTACTGTAGATGCCAGAGAAATTTCAATGGCAACAATCGGTAGATACTTTCCAAACACACCAATGCTTTCAGCTTTAGTAAAAGTTGCAAATATCATGGATGAACAAGATTTTGTAACAGAAATGGAAAATCTGTTTAAAAAGAAGTTTGCTTCTAAACCAGAGGTAATAGATGGAAACATAGCAGCAGTAAAAAAAGCGTTAAAAGAGGTGAACGCACATGGCTAAAGAAATTAATGAAACAATGAACTGGAAAGAGCTGACACCTGGAGGCACAATTTATACAGCAGGAAACGCAGAAAACTTTAACACCGGAGATTGGAGAGTAAACAAGCCAATCTTTAAAGAAGATAAATGTATTCAGTGTCTACTTTGTGCACCGGTATGTCCAGACACATCAATTCCGGTAAAAGACGGTAAAAGACTGGAATTTGATTATGACCACTGTAAGGGATGTGCAATTTGTGCAGAAGTATGTCCGGTAGATGCAATAGAAATGATTCCAGAAGGACAAGATGAATAAGGAGGGAGCGAACAAATGAGTATCAGAGAGAAATTATCAGGAAACGAAGCAGCAGCAACAGCATTACGCCAGATGAATCCAGATGTAATGGCTGCCTTTCCAATAACACCATCAACAGAAATACCACAGTATTTTTCAAAATATGTATCAGATGGAAGAGTAGATACAGAATTTGTACCAGTAGAATCAGAGCACAGTGCAATGTCAGCCTGTATCGGATCACAGGCAGCAGGAGCAAGAACAGTAACAGCAACATCAGCTAATGGACTTGCTTTAATGGTAGAAGAACTGTATATAGCATCATCATCAAGACTGCCGATAATTTTATCAGTAGTAAATAGAGCTCTATCAGGCCCGATCAATATCAACGCAGACCACAGTGACTCAATGGGAGCAAGAGATGCAGGTTGGATCCAGCTTTATTCAGAAGATAATCAGGAAGCATATGATAACTTAATCCAGGCAGTAAGAATTGGAGAGCACAAAGATGTACAGCTGCCGGTAATGGTCTGTCAGGATGGATTTATCACAAGTCATGCTATAGAAAATATAGAGCTTGAAGAAGATGAAGATGTAAAAGAATTTGTAGGAACATATAAAGCAGAAGAACATCTAATCAACAAAGGTAATCCAATAGCAATGGGTCCCTATGATACAGCAGATTATTATATGGAACATAAGTATCAGCAGAACAGAGCTATGGAAAATGCCAAAAAGGTAATCGAAGAAGTAGCTGCAGAATTCAAAGAATTAACAGGAAGAGAATATGGATTCTTTGAAACATATGAGTTAGAAGATGCTGATTATGCTTTAGTCTTAATCAACTCAGCAGCAGGAACAGCCAAAGAAACAATAGATAAAATGAGAGCTGAAGGAAAGAAAGTAGGACTCTTAAAGATAAGAGTATTCCGTCCCTTTAATAGAGATAGATTAGTAGAATTATTAAAGGATGTAAAATATGTTGCAGCAATGGATAGATCAGAAACCTTCTCAACATCAGGGGGACCGGTTTATCACGAAACAGCAGCAGCACTGTATCCAGAAGCTACAAGACCAGAAATCATAAGCTATATGTACGGACTTGGAGGAAGAGATGTCACAGCAGCATCAATTGAGAGCGTATTTAATGATTTAATGGAAATAGAAAAAACAGGTGAAGTAGGAGAAAGATACCGTTACTTAGGTTTAAGAGAATAATAAATACCAGGAGGTGAAAGGCAAGTGACAACAGAAATGAAATATAAATTCAAAGAAGAGTTAAATAAAGAGGAAAGATTTACAGGTGGACACAGAATGTGTGCAGGATGTGGAGCCCCAGTAGCAGTAAGAACAGTACTGAGAGCATTAAACGAAGAAGATGAAGCAGTAATCGGATCTGCAACAGGATGTTTAGAGGTATCAACATTTATGTACCCATATACATCCTGGAGAGATTCATTTATTCATAATGCTTTTGAAAACGCAGCAGCTACAACAAGTGGAGCCGAAGCAGCATATAAATCCCTAAAAAAGCAGGGTAAAATAGATCAGGATACAAACTATAAGTTCATAGCCTTTGGTGGAGATGGTGGAACATATGATATAGGATTCCAGTCATTATCAGGAGCAATGGAAAGAAACCATGATATGACATATGTCTGTTATGATAATGGAGCCTACATGAACACAGGGATTCAGAGATCATCAGCAACACCCCGCTATGCAGATACAACAACAACCCCGGTTGGGAAAAAAGGAAGAGGAAAGACAGAATTCAGAAAAGATCTGACAGCAATCATGGCAGACCACAACTTACCATATGTAGCTCAAACAACATTTATTGGTAACTTAAAAGATCTGCATACAAAAGCAAAAAAAGCAATTTATACAGAAGGAGCAACCTTCTTAAATGTAATGGCACCATGTCCAAGAGGCTGGAGATATCCACCTGAAAAGCTGATGGAGCTGTGTAAGCTAGCAGTAGAGACATGTTACTGGCCGATGTATGAGATAGAAAACGGTGAGTGGAGATTAAACTACAAGCCAAAAGAAAAGCTGCCTATCGAAGAATTCCTGAAAGCACAGGGACGCTTCAAGCATGTAACAAAAGAAGAAAAGAGAACAATGATTGATGAGATCCAGGCAGAAGTAGATCACCGCTGGGAAAAACTATTAATTAAATGTGGTGAAAAGTAAGATTGCGGATTTAAAAAAGCAGGCTAAAATTACAAAAAGCAAAAAATGCAGTGTTGTAATTGTAACAAAATGTTAGAATAAATTACAACATATTGTTACAAAAATTTTGTTATTATATAATAAAAGACTGCTGGAGCCGCCCGGCAGTCTATTTTTATTAGCTAGGAAATTATACCTAATGGTTTGTTGAGGATAATATTTATAGTTTCATAATTTCCGCTATCAACAAAATTTAACCTTACTGTATTACAGATTGTCCGAAGGACATTTTGTTTCTTAAAAAGTTTTTATAAATAAAGATTATAAAATAAAAAAACTATTAGATTTGACGTAACGCTAAAAAAATTAGGAGGAATAAAAATGAAAAAAGAAATTATCCATACAGATCAGGCACCAGCAGCAGTAGGAGCTTATTCACAGGCAGTTAAAGCAGGAGATACAGTTTATCTGTCAGGACAGATTGCCATTGATCCCGAAACTCAAAAAATTATAGATGGTGGAGTTAAAAAACAGGCCAAAAGAGTTTTAGAAAACCTGAAAGCCGTTCTAGCCGCTGCAGACTGCACTTTTAAAGATGTTGTTAAAACAGAGATTTTCCTTGATGATATTAATGATTTTTCAGCTGTTAATGATGTTTATGCAGAATATTTCACAGAAGAGCCACCAGCTAGAGCATGTGTTGAGGTAGGCAGTTTGCCAAAAGGCGTAGCAGTAGAAATTTCAGTAATTGCAGTAAAATAAATAATAAATATTGAGTTCAAAAGAAGGTGATTAAGATATTTAATTCATTAGCAGAGATTAATCAATTGTTAAAAAAGCATGATGATTATAGAAATAACTGTCTTAATTTAATAGCTTCGGAAAATTACATAAATCCTACAGTTCGAAAGTATCTTAACTCTGACTTATGCGGCCGCTACGGCTGTTATGAAGGTTTAGAGGGTGAAGATAGAGAGTATACAGGGAACAAGTACATCAAAGAAATTGAAAGTAAAACCATAGAGTTAGTTAAAGATATTTTCAAGGCGGATTACTGTGACTTAAGGGCGATTGGAGGCCATATTGCAGGAGTTGCTTCAGTTTTAGCTTTAACTGATCCAGAAGATTTAATTATGGAAGTTATATTAGAAAATTGGGGTCATGGTTTGATTGAGCCAATGGCAGCTACAGTAAGACATTTTGATAGAGTTTTCAATGTTGAACCTATACCATATCAGAAAAATCAAACTATAAACACTGAAAAATTTATGGCAGAAATAAGGTTAAAAAAACCTAAGTTAATTATTTTAGGCAGTTCTGGAATGCTCTTTCCAGAAGGAGTTGCAGAAATAGCAGCAGTGGCTGAAGAAGTCGGAGCTTATTTAATCCATGATTCCTCTCATATCAGTGGTTTAATTGCCGGGGGAGTATTCCCAAATCCCTTAGAAGAAGGAGCTGATTTAATGTTCTGCAGCACTCATAAATCATTCCCGGGTCCACAGGGAGGAATCATCCTTTCTAACTCAAAAGAAATTATGCAGAAGGTCAATAAAGTTATGCCCACCCTTGTTACCAGCCACCATATCAACAGGCTTCCTGCTCTTGCAGCAGCTATCTTAGAGATGAAAAAATATGGTGAAAAATATGGAAGGCAAATAATAAAAAATTCAAAGGCACTTGCAGAAGAGTTGTCTCAAAAAAACTTTAATGTTTTGGCCGAAGATAGAGGCTTTACTGAAAGTCATCTGCTTTTGATGGATGTTAGTGAGTTTGGCGGCAGCTATAAAGCAGCCCGCAAACTGGAAAGCAGCCAAATCCTGACTTCAGATGATTTTGGAGGTCCAGATAAAGAAATACGAATTGGAACAGCAGAAATCACCCGCCGCGGTATGAAAGAAAAGGATATGGGGGAAATAGCTGATTTTTTTAAAAGAGTGTTAATTGCTCAGGAAAAGGAAGAAGAAATTATTAATGATTTAGAAAGATATTTGAATCAATTTAATGATTTTTCTTACTGCTTAAAAAAATAAAAGGTAAAAAAATTTAAATTATTTTTAGTTTCGGCATAGAATATGCATATAATATAGGTGAAGGATAAATTTTAAACAACCCCAGAAAGGAAGTGTAAGAGATATGATGCAGATCAGATGGCATGGTAGAGGAGGCCAGGGAGCTAAAACAGCTTCCCTGCTTTTAGCAGACGCAGCGTTTTCTACCGGCAAATATGTACAGGGTTTCCCAGAGTACGGTCCAGAAAGAATGGGAGCTCCAATCACAGCCTACAACAGAATCAGTGATGACAAAATAAGAGTTCACTCCAACATCTACAAACCAGACTATGTTGTTGTAGTAGACGAAACACTTTTAGAGAGTGTAGATGTAACAGCAGGTCTAAAAGAAGAAGGAGCAATAGTTGTAAATACAGCTAAAGATGGAGAAAAGATCAGAAAAAAACTTAAAGGATATCAGGGAGAACTATTTACTGTAGATGCCAGAGAAATTTCAATGGCAACAATCGGTAGATACTTTCCAAACACACCAATGCTTTCAGCTTTAGTAAAAGTTGCAAATATCATGGATGAACAAGATTTTGTAACAGAAATGGAAAATCTGTTTAAAAAGAAGTTTGCTTCTAAACCAGAGGTAATAGATGGAAACATAGCAGCAGTAAAAAAAGCGTTAAAAGAGGTGAACGCACATGGCTAAAGAAATTAATGAAACAATGAACTGGAAAGAGCTGACACCTGGAGGCACAATTTATACAGCAGGAAACGCAGAAAACTTTAACACCGGAGATTGGAGAGTAAACAAGCCAATCTTTAAAGAAGATAAATGTATTCAGTGTCTACTTTGTGCACCGGTATGTCCAGACACATCAATTCCGGTAAAAGACGGTAAAAGACTGGAATTTGATTATGACCACTGTAAGGGATGTGCAATTTGTGCAGAAGTATGTCCGGTAGATGCAATAGAAATGATTCCAGAAGGACAAGATGAATAAGGAGGGAGCGAACAAATGAGTATCAGAGAGAAATTATCAGGAAACGAAGCAGCAGCAACAGCATTACGCCAGATGAATCCAGATGTAATGGCTGCCTTTCCAATAACACCATCAACAGAAATACCACAGTATTTTTCAAAATATGTATCAGATGGAAGAGTAGATACAGAATTTGTACCAGTAGAATCAGAGCACAGTGCAATGTCAGCCTGTATCGGATCACAGGCAGCAGGAGCAAGAACAGTAACAGCAACATCAGCTAATGGACTTGCTTTAATGGTAGAAGAACTGTATATAGCATCATCATCAAGACTGCCGATAATTTTATCAGTAGTAAATAGAGCTCTATCAGGCCCGATCAATATCAACGCAGACCACAGTGACTCAATGGGAGCAAGAGATGCAGGTTGGATCCAGCTTTATTCAGAAGATAATCAGGAAGCATATGATAACTTAATCCAGGCAGTAAGAATTGGAGAGCACAAAGATGTACAGCTGCCGGTAATGGTCTGTCAGGATGGATTTATCACAAGTCATGCTATAGAAAATATAGAGCTTGAAGAAGATGAAGATGTAAAAGAATTTGTAGGAACATATAAAGCAGAAGAACATCTAATCAACAAAGGTAATCCAATAGCAATGGGTCCCTATGATACAGCAGATTATTATATGGAACATAAGTATCAGCAGAACAGAGCTATGGAAAATGCCAAAAAGGTAATCGAAGAAGTAGCTGCAGAATTCAAAGAATTAACAGGAAGAGAATATGGATTCTTTGAAACATATGAGTTAGAAGATGCTGATTATGCTTTAGTCTTAATCAACTCAGCAGCAGGAACAGCCAAAGAAACAATAGATAAAATGAGAGCTGAAGGAAAGAAAGTAGGACTCTTAAAGATAAGAGTATTCCGTCCCTTTAATAGAGATAGATTAGTAGAATTATTAAAGGATGTAAAATATGTTGCAGCAATGGATAGATCAGAAACCTTCTCAACATCAGGGGGACCGGTTTATCACGAAACAGCAGCAGCACTGTATCCAGAAGCTACAAGACCAGAAATCATAAGCTATATGTACGGACTTGGAGGAAGAGATGTCACAGCAGCATCAATTGAGAGCGTATTTAATGATTTAATGGAAATAGAAAAAACAGGTGAAGTAGGAGAAAGATACCGTTACTTAGGTTTAAGAGAATAATAAATACCAGGAGGTGAAAGGCAAGTGACAACAGAAATGAAATATAAATTCAAAGAAGAGTTAAATAAAGAGGAAAGATTTACAGGTGGACACAGAATGTGTGCAGGATGTGGAGCCCCAGTAGCAGTAAGAACAGTACTGAGAGCATTAAACGAAGAAGATGAAGCAGTAATCGGATCTGCAACAGGATGTTTAGAGGTATCAACATTTATGTACCCATATACATCCTGGAGAGATTCATTTATTCATAATGCTTTTGAAAACGCAGCAGCTACAACAAGTGGAGCCGAAGCAGCATATAAATCCCTAAAAAAGCAGGGTAAAATAGATCAGGATACAAACTATAAGTTCATAGCCTTTGGTGGAGATGGTGGAACATATGATATAGGATTCCAGTCATTATCAGGAGCAATGGAAAGAAACCATGATATGACATATGTCTGTTATGATAATGGAGCCTACATGAACACAGGGATTCAGAGATCATCAGCAACACCCCGCTATGCAGATACAACAACAACCCCGGTTGGGAAAAAAGGAAGAGGAAAGACAGAATTCAGAAAAGATCTGACAGCAATCATGGCAGACCACAACTTACCATATGTAGCTCAAACAACATTTATTGGTAACTTAAAAGATCTGCATACAAAAGCAAAAAAAGCAATTTATACAGAAGGAGCAACCTTCTTAAATGTAATGGCACCATGTCCAAGAGGCTGGAGATATCCACCTGAAAAGCTGATGGAGCTGTGTAAGCTAGCAGTAGAGACATGTTACTGGCCGATGTATGAGATAGAAAACGGTGAGTGGAGATTAAACTACAAGCCAAAAGAAAAGCTGCCTATCGAAGAATTCCTGAAAGCACAGGGACGCTTCAAGCATGTAACAAAAGAAGAAAAGAGAACAATGATTGATGAGATCCAGGCAGAAGTAGATCACCGCTGGGAAAAACTATTAATTAAATGTGGTGAAAAGTAAGAAATAGCTATTAAGTTTTGTCATTATATAATAAAAGGCTGCTGGAGTCCAAACCAGCAGTCTCCTTTTTAAATCTATTTTAACTATTTTAATTAAGCAGTTTAGAAGAGAGCAGGGGACTAAATCTTAATCAAATAAAATCAACCGGGAGTGATATTAATGAAAATTTTTGTTATTAACTGTGGAAGTTCATCTTTAAAGTATAAGTTATTTGATATGAGAGACGAAGATGTTTTAGCTGAGGGGATTATTGAAAGAATTGGGATTGAAAATTCATTTTTGAAATATGAAACAAAAGAGGGTACAGATATCAAGATTGAACATGATATTCCAACTCATAAAGAAGGAATAGAGTTATTGATTGAGACACTTCTTTCTGATGAGCATGGTGTTTTGGAGGATATGGATGAAATTAAAGCTGTTGGTCACAGAGTTGCTCATGGGGGAGAAAAATTTGCACACTCTACTTTAATTGATGAAGAAGTTATGAAAGAAATTGAAGACATTTCTGATTTAGCACCACTACACAATCCAGCAAACTTAATGGGAATTACAGTTTGTAAAGAATTAATGCCTGAAACACCACAGGTTGCTGTATTTGATACAGCTTTCCATCAAACAATGCCGGCAGAAGCATATACTTATGCTATTCCTTATAAGTACTATGAAAAATATGGAATCAGAAGATATGGATTTCACGGAACTTCTCACGGTTATGTAGCAGCAAGAGCAGCTAAGATGATGGATAAAAACATTGAAGATCTTAATATTGTTACCTGTCATTTAGGAAATGGTGCCAGTATTGCAGCTGTTAAAAAGGGTCAATCAGTAGATACAAGTATGGGCTTTACTCCTTTAGAAGGTTTAGTCATGGGAACACGATGTGGAGATATTGATCCAGCGATTATTCCATTTATTATGGATAAAGAAGGTATGACAGCTTCTGAAATTGATAGTGTTTTAAATAAAGAGAGCGGCCTTTATGGAGTATCCGGAGTCAGCAGTGATATGAGAGATATCGAAGAAGCTGCTGATAACGGAAATAATCAGGCTCAAGTGGCTTTAGATATTTTCAATTACCGTGTTAAAAAATATATTGGATCTTATTCTGCAGCAATGGGTGGAGTGGATGCAGTAGTGTTTACAGCTGGTATCGGTGAAAACGCAATTGAAACCAGAGAAGAAATTTTAACAGGTTTAGAATATATGGGAATTGAAATCGACAAAGAAGCTAATGACTGCAGAGGAAAAGAACAAATCATTAGTACTGCTGATTCTAGAGTTAAAGCAATGGTTATTCCAACAAATGAAGAATTAGTTATTGCTAAAGATACTAAAGAGATTGTTAGCTAATTAAGCTAATCAAATAAAATAATAAGATCAATCAAAAGGCATTTATTAGGGCTAAGAATATTCAGCTGCTGATAAATGCCTTTTCAGCACATATTCATACACAATCCTAACAAAAAATCTGATAACAGCTGATACTAACTGATAAACCATTAGCTAAAAATCACCTAAAATCACTGTTTTAGCGGAATAATTGGCAACACCTGATATTGATTAACAAAGACTAGTACGGACTTGAAATTTGGTGAAGCCGAAAGGTGTCAGGGTTCGAGTCCTCGTCTCTCCGCCATTGGATACTAAGGGCTGATGCCCATTTTAAGAAACCTGCCGGGAGGCTGATTTTTTGTTATATAGCGTATAATTGTCAATAGTTTTTTAGAAAGAGTTTTCTATATAGCCCCCTAACAGAATTGGAGAAAAAGTTTGAAAGTGATATACTCTAATTACAAGGGGGAAACACCAATGGCAAACAGAAAATATTCCGATGAAACTAAAGAACCAATAATAAAAAAGTCCTATTTGAGATAATAATTAAAATTCTCAAATAGGACTTTTTTATTAATCACAGTATTTTAAATCTTAATTATATTATTTATTTTTTTCTTAAAACTTAACAGTAAAGCTACCTGTTAGTTGATTTACACTGTAATCATCATTAAAATATTCTGTTCTGGCAGCACCTTTTTCTGCAGCGTTGGGATAGGTATTATAAGCTGGATTAGTTAAGTTATCATTATTATTTTTTTCATTATAATTTAAGTTTTTATATTCCAGAGTAAAACTCATTGTTTCAGAAATTATATAATCAGTGCCGAGACTGAAAGTTCCTAAAGAAGCTGTACCTTCAACACCATAAACATCATTTAACTCTCTATCTTCATAACTATAGCCTGCTTTTAATGTTGTTTTTTGACTTAGTTTGCGGCTGCCGTTAATTCCCATTTTAATTATTTTTTCTTCCATTGTTACAGAATCAGCAATATTTGGATTTGTTGCATCTATAATTGTGTCATTACCTTCATAATCTTTGACTGTATAGCCTGCATTTAAATTTAAAGAATTTTTTTGATTGGCTATTAAAGCATAAGTTGCTGAAATACTGCTTACATCTTTTTTCCATTCATGTGCTCCTCTATATCCATTGTACTCCCCATAATTATCCATAGCTATACCATTTTGAGCCTGTTCTCTGGCCTGTTCAGCCAGCATTTCTACAGCATTATCTTCATTACTTTTAGTAGAGCTGCTGTAGGCAAGTGTTGTTGTCCAGGGGCCGCCAGCAAAAGTTAAAGAACTGCTCATCAGCTCTTCGTTATCATCTTCTTTGTCATCGCCCTGGGTTCTGGTCCAGTCCATATCACTGTAGCTTAAGTTGAGTACCGGTTTAAAAGCAAAGGGAAAATTGTAGCTTCCGCTTATCTTATACCCCTTACGGTAGCCAAAAATACCTGTAGGCCAGGCACTATCTAGAATGTACTGACTAGTGCGTGCAGCCAGATAATTTTCTTCTACATCTTTGTAGAGAGCTGTAATTTTAGCGTTTGGTACAGCTGTAGTTGTCACCATTATTTGAGAAAAGGTATTTTCTTCATCATCCTGACCAAAAGCAATGTCTCCAGCACCAGGTCGAGTATCATCAAAAGAACTATTATAATTTACAGCTGCATAGTCACCAATAAAGGTAAAGTTTTTAAAACCACTATAAACTAAGTTTAAACCAACGTTATTTTGACTATTATCTCTACTTTTTATACCATCAAAGTAATTGTAATTTTCATAATCTGTTTTATCATCTTTTTGAACAGCAGTGGCTGCCAGATAAAGTCCATTTGCAAAGGCTTTTTCTGCTTTTAGACCATAGTAATTTGCTTCAGCAACAGCTGCTTTATCAGGATCATAGCTGTCAAAGGCGTTTTCGTCAATATCTCCAGTGAGACCAAAAGATCCTAAATATCCATCTGAAAGAAATGTATCCTGATAAAAATCGTCTCTTTCCTCTCTGGCAGCGATTGTGGTAAAGTTAATACCGGCAAAGTTTTTAGAAAGCTCAAATCCGTCTAAATTAACAACGGAAAAGTTGTCATTGTCATCACGAACAGTGCCCATTATGTATGGGTTTAAGTTTGGATTTAGTTTATTTCCCAATTTCAAATTCCAGCCATTTTTATTTAAGGAAATTAGATACTCTGCCTTTTTATCATTATCTTCATCTTCATCAGCTTCCAAAAGATTACCTGTGGAGTCAATTTCAAGATCAATATTTAAGAAATTACTATCCTTGCTTTTGATATTTAAAAGCAGTTCTGTATTAAAATCTCTAAGATCATCATCTGTTTCAAATTCATGACCTTCCCAGGGCACACCGTAAAAACCATAGTTCAGGCCAAAACCTTCATAAGCAACTCCCGCATTTTCTTCAAAGGGATTAGCTGCATCAAAGTATTCATCATCACCTGCCCAGGATTCATCATTACCATCACCATCATTTACTTTCAGACTTCCGGTGCCAATCTTAGTAGTTGACTTTCCACTGAATTCTAATTCTAAAGCGGCAGCAGGTAAAGATATAATTAGCATGATTATAAGTGTAAGTGCTATAAAAGTTTTTTTCATTTTTGCTTTCCTCCTATTTTTTAAAATAATTAAATTCTATATAGCCCCCTAACAGAATTGGAGAAAAAGTTTGAAAGTGATATACTCTAATTACAAGGGGGAAACACCAATGGCAAACAGAAAATATTCCGATGAAACTAAAGAACAAATTGTAAAAGAATGTCGCGAAATAGGTAATACAGCTCTTGTTGCAAGACGACATAATATCTCTAAACATACTGTTTACAGCTGGGTTAAAAAAGCTAAAGAAACTGGATCAGTTAGGTCTCTTCCTAAAGATGAAAAAAAGAAAATGAAAGAAATTGAAAATAGACTTAAAAAAATGAGCGGTGAAAATGATAAGCTCAAAAAAATTGTTGCAGAAAAAGAATTAGAACTAGCGATATTAAGGGAGTTACGAGATGAAGTAAACCCCATATAGCCCTCAAAGTTCAGATTGCATCAAAGTGGATAAATAAAGGATATAAAACCTCTATTGTTTTAGACTTTGTTGGGCTTAATTCTTCCACTTATTACAGTAATATAAATAGAGAAGCTGAGAGTGAAAGCACTAACAGCAGCAATTCCAATAATCCTAAAGGAAGACCTATACCAGGCTATTCCTTAACTGAATCAGGTGAAAAAATATCTGATGAACAGATTAAAGAATGGCTCCTGGAACTAGTAGCAGGTGATGGCTTCCCTTATGGTTACAGAAAGCTTACAGTCTGTCTAAAAGAAGACTATAGATTGAAAATCAACAAGAAAAAAGTATATAGATTATGCAAAGAATTAGACATATTAAGGCCGCAAAGAAAAATCAAAAAGATTCGCCCTAAAAAGATTGCCAAACAGGAAGAAATCACAGAACCAAATCAGCTCTGGCAGATGGACTTAAAATATGGTTATATAGATGGAACAGATCAATTCTTCTTCCAAATGTCAGTAATTGATGTCTTTGATAAAACAGTTATTGATTATCACCTGGGATTAAGCTGTAAAGCTAAAGATACCTGCAGGGTATTAAAGGCTGCTTTAAATAAAAGAAAGCTGTATAAAGGTATGAAACTACCTAAAATCAGAACAGATAATGGACCGCAATTTGTCTCTAAATTATTTGGAGATACCTGTGAAAACCTGGGTTTAGAGCATCAGAGAATCCCAGTTAGAACTCCCAATATGAATGCTCATATAGAGTCATTTCATTCAGTTCTAGAAAAAGATTGTTATTCAATCAATGAATTCAGCAGCTTTATAGATGCTTACAAAAAAGTCAGCGAATATATGAATTATTATAATAACAGATACCGTCATGGCAGTCTTAATGATATGCCGCCAGCAAAATTTTATGAACTGGCTAAAGCAGAAAAAATAGTTGCTGAACCAGTACTAGCCTAAATAAAAAAATGAGAAACTAAGAATGAGCGAGCTTAACAAACATATTCTCCATATTTAGGGGGTTGGACCGAATTAATATTAACCTTACTGACTGATTTTTCACCTCCAATTAAATTATTATCTATTAATAAAAAGAAAATTTAGAATTTTAAATGATATTTAAATTTTAGCAGAGGATGGTTACTTTTAAGTTACAGGGGGGTTACATAAGTGATTGTTGTTTTTCTTCTAATGTTTAAATTCATTTTATAATTGAATATATTATCGGTTTAGTATTTCTAAAGTCTCTCTTGCAATAACAAGTTCTTCGTTAGTAGGAATAACCAGGGCCTTAACTTTTGAATTATCAGCTGAGATAATCTTTTCCTGGCCTCTAACTTTATTTTTTTCATTATCTAATGTAATTCCTAGATAGCCAAGTTCATTTAAGATATTTTTGCGAACAGAAATTGAATTTTCTCCGATTCCAGCAGAAAAAGTTACTGCATCTACACCATTCATAACAGCAGCATAGGCGCCAATATATTTTTGGACTCGGTAGTTAAAGAGTTTAATTGCAAGTTGAGCCTGCTTTTTACCTTTAGCTGCAGCATTCTCAATATCACGAAAATCACTGCTGACCCCGGATACTCCTAATAGTCCACTTTTTTTGTTTAAAACATCATCTAACTCAGATATTTTAAGATTTTCTTTTTTCAGGAGAAAGGGAATAATTGCTGGATCAAAATCGCCAGATCGGGTCCCCATAACCAGGCCTTCTAAGGGTGTAAAGCCCATACTTGTTTCGATGGATTTTCCATTTTTTACAGCAGTTATACTGGCTCCATTGCCAAGATGACAGCTAATGATTTTTAGTTCTTCAACTGGCTTATCTAATAATTTAGCTGTTCTTTTTGCTATATACTTATGAGATGTACCGTGGAAACCATATTTTCTGATCTTATGTTTTTGATAATACTTATAAGGAAGGGCGTAAACATAAGCTTTTTCGGGAATAGTATGATGGAAAGCAGTATCAAAGACTCCTATTTGAGCTTTATTGGGCAGCAGTTTCTGGCAGATTTTAATTCCTGCAATGTTTGGTGGGATATGTAAGGGGGCAAGTTCTACTGTTTTTTCAAGCTGTTTAATAATTTCTTCATTGATGATTACTGTCTGCTTATATTTTTCTCCACCGTGAACAAGTCTGTGACCAACTGCTTCAATTTCTTCCATTGATTTTAATACACCCTGGTCTTTTGATAGCAAGGTATCAATTAACAATTTAACGGCAGTAATATGGTCAGGGATTTCTTTTTCTATGATTAACTCATCTTGATTATTATTAAATTCTAAGTAAGAATTATTTATTCCAATTCTTTGAAACAGACCTTGAGCCAGTACATTTTCATTTTCCATGTTAAATAATTGAAATTTTAAGGATGAACTTCCACTATTAATAACTAATATTTTCACAGTTAAACCTCCTGATTTAAGATAGAAATTTTATATTAATTGTAATAAAAGAGTAATGACCAGATAACCATAGCCGCTTCGCTTAATGCGAATGCACCTTGTTTATCTGGCCATTTAACATTTAACAACTTATTTAATAGGAAGAAAATTTATTATCAACAATTTGAATTGAAAACTAATTTTAAGACTTCTAGTTCTTTTTATATATCAAAGCATAATTACTGGCAGCACTACCACCAATATTGAAAGTTATGCCAGTTTTAGCAGCTTCAATTTGATGACCGATTGCTCTACCCTGGATCTGTCTGGCAGCAAGAACAGCCATTGAAACTCCGGTTGCTCCAACTGGATGACCCTTAGCTTTTAAACCACCAGATGCATTAACAGGTAGTTTACCTTCTTTTTCAACAATCCCGTTTTCAATAGCCTCTTTACCCTTACCATCTTCAGCTAGGCCAAGTGCTTCGTAAGCTAAAAGTTCAGCAATTGTAAAACAGTCATGAACTTCAGCAAAATCAAGATCGTCTACTGTAATATTAGCTTTTTTGTAGGCTTCAGCAATTGCTTTTTTGCCGGCGGTAAATTCGTAATTTGCTCTTTTGTTAATTTCTAGATAATCACTTGTCTGGACTAGAGCTGCAATTTTTACTGAATCAGCTGTAATATCTTTAGCAGTTTCAGTTCTGCTTAAAACTACTGCAGCTGCACCATCACTAATTAAAGAACAGTCATATAGCCTTAGAGGTTCTGCTATCACAGGATTCTTTTTATCTGGCAGATCCAATATTTCTTGATAGTCACAATCCCAGGGCATCTGGGCTAAGGGATTTTCTAAAGCATTGCGGTGGTTTTTAGCTGCTATTTTAGCTAGAGTTTCAGAAAGCTGATTATCGCTGAGATTATAGTGTTTTTTATAACCTTTTGCATATTCTGCAAAAAGCCCGGGGAAGGTCATACCATTTTTTCCTTCTGTTTTCCAGTGAGAAGCCATAGCCAGAACTTTTGTAACTCCTTTGGTATCTAAATCAGTCATTTTTTCAACTCCGATAACCAGAGCGTAGTCCACTTCACCTGCTTCTAAGGCCATTTTTGCTGATCTGATAGCAGCTGAGCCAGAAGCACAGGCGTTTTCAACTCTGGTGCAAGGGGTAAAGCGGAGTTTCTGGTCGATATTTACAGCATAAGGTGCAAGGTGTTCCTGGTTATTAAAACCACCTCCACTATAGTTGGCTATCCAGACACCACCAATTTCTGCAGCCTCAACCGGCGAATCAGCTAAAGCATCTTTTCCACTTTTAACAAGTAATTGATAAATATCATGATCTAATCTTCCAAATTCTGTATGAGAAGTACCGATAATACTAACACTCAATGTAAATCCTCCTAAATGAATTGATTTTAAATTTTAATATTTTCTAATTTATTTTTTTACCAGGGTAGCTGCTCCCTGACCTCCACCAATACAGAGAGTAGCGAGACCAGTTTTTGAATCTCGTTTTTTCATTTCGTGAAGCAGAGTGACTAAAATTCTGGCTCCACTGGCTCCAATTGGATGGCCTAAAGCAATTGCGCCCCCATTAACATTTACTTTTTCCATATCAAAATCTAATTCTCTGGCAACTGCAAGTGACTGAGCTGCAAAAGCTTCGTTTGCTTCGATTAAATCAATATCTGAAATATCCAGTCCAGTTTGAGAAAGGACTTTCCTGGTAGCTGGAATCGGACCTGTTCCCATAATAGCAGGATCAACACCGGCAGAGGCATAGGCTGTAATATTAGCTATAATTTCAAGTCCCAGCTTTTCTGCTTTGTCTTTTGACATAATCAAAAAGGCAGCAGCACCATCATTGATTCCCGAAGAATTACCTGCAGTTACTGTGCCATCTTTTTTAAAGGCAGGTCTCAGTTTGGCCAGTCCTTCGGCAGTTACACCTTTGCGTGGATGTTCATCTTTATCGACAACAAGATCTTCCCCACGTCGCTGTGGTACACTTACAGGAATAATTTCATCTGCAAACCGGTCTTCGGCCATTGCTTTTTCAGCCCGCTGCTGACTCATAGCTGCAAATTCATCCTGTTCAGTTCGACTAAGATTCCATTTTTCTACAATATTTTCGGCAGTAATTCCCATATGATAATCATTAAAAGCACAGGAAAGACCGTCTTTAATCATTACATCAACAAATTCTCCATTGCCCATTTTTTTACCCCAGCGGAGATTATTATTGACATAAGGGGCCTGACTCATATTTTCCATTCCACCTGCAATAAAGATTTCACCATCACCAGCTTTAATTGCCTGGGCAGCCAAGTTAACTGTTTTTAAACCTGAACCACAGACTTTATTGATTGTCATAGCCGGTACTTCCTGAGGAATACCAGCTTTGATAGCTGCCTGACGAGCAGGATTTTGTCCAAGTCCAGCCTGTAGTACATTACCCATTAAAACTTCATCTACTTCAGCAGGATTAATATTAGTTTCTTCTAGAATAGCTTTAATAACTTCTGCTCCGAGTTCAACAGCCGGAACATTTTTAAAATTGCCTCCAAAACTACCAACTGCAGTTCTTAGAGCACTAACAATTACAACTTCTTTCATTTAATTTAACCTCCAATTTTATTTATCCAATAACTAAACCGCCATCAACATTTAAAATTGTTCCATTGATATATGAAGCTTCATCAGAAGCCAGGAATAAATAAGCATTTGCTATATCTTCAACTTCTCCTAATCTTTTCATTGGTGTCTTCTTAATTAAACTGTCCAGAACTTTTTGAGGGACAGTCTCCATCATTGCAGTATTAGTATATCCAGGAGCAACAGCATTTACTCTGACCCCTTTTGGAGCAAGTTCTTTGGCCCAGGTTTTTGTTAAACCTATAACGCCAAACTTAGTGGCTGCATAATTAGTCTGGCCAACATTACCATATAATCCAACTACAGAAGAGGCATTTAAAATAACGCCTTCACCATTCTCCATCATCTGTTCTGCTGCAAATTTACTGCAGTTAAAAACACCTTTTAAGTTAATATCGATTACTCGATCCCATTGGCTTTCATCCATTTTTGTTAAAAATCCATCAGCAGTAATCCCGGCATTATTAACTAAAACATCAACTTTGTCGAATTCTTTAACAGTTTTATTAATAAGTTTTTTGCTGCTTTCAATATCAGAGACATCAACTTCAACAAAAATAGCCTTACCGTAATTTTCATTGATTTTTGCAGCAGTTTCTTTGCCTGATTCCACATCAAAATCAGCCACAACCACTTTTGCTCCTTCTTTAGCAAAAACTTCTGCTGTTTTTTTGCCTATGCCATTTGCTCCACCTGTTACAATTGCTACTTTTCCTTCTAATCTCATTTATACTTCCTCCTATTTGTTTTGTGTTATTCTAAATTATACAATTTTTAAATATAAATTAGTTTCAAAGTAATTATAAAGAAAAATTAATTTAATTTTAGAGTTTATTAGTATTCTTAAATATATTGAAAATAAAATTTTCTCAGCAGTTTAAGCCAATAAACCCTAGAACTGCTGTATTAAATTCATTCATTTTTTCATAAAAAGCTGCATGACCGGCATTTTTAATAATCAGCAGATTCGATTCTGGAATTTCAGCCTGCATTTTTCTCATCTCTTTAACAGGAGTTAAAATATCTCTATCAGCAGCTATCAGAAGAGTAGGACTAGAAATATTTGAAATCTGATCAAAAATATCAAAGTTTTTAGAGCTTTTCGATAATCTAATTAGTGCTTCAAACCAATCCTGATCTAAAGTTTTAGCTAATTGATCTTCTCTTTCCTGCAGCCAGTCAAGATTATTATTATAAAAGTAATCAGAATATATATAAGGCATACTTAGTTTAAAGAATTTACGGCCGTCATTAGCAGCAGCGGCAATTTCCCAGACATCACTTATTGATTTAAGAAAATTAGTTACTCGGGCTTCTGTGTTGCTTAAAATGAGACTATCGACCATTTCCGGATACTTTAGTTCAAAAAGCATAGCGACCATTGCTCCATAAGAAACTCCGACAAGATGCACTGTGTCTATTTCTAATTTATCTAAAATCATTTTTAAATCATCGACATGGATTTGTATGTCGTAGTCCTGTTTGTATTTATCAGAGGCTCCCTGATCTCTAAAATCCATTCTTAAAAGTTTAAAACCTTTTTCGGTATAAACAGGAACAAAATCTTCCCAGCTATTACAGCTCATCATAATTCCATTTAAAATTACTATTGTCTGCTCACCATTACCATCAAGTTGATAATTAATATTGACTCCATTAATTTTAGTTTTTGGCATTTATTTGACCTCCTTAATGAAATCTTAATATAATAAAGTTACAGATTTGTAACAAGATTAGAAATTATGGTTATATAATAAATAAATTGACCCCAGATCCAATATTTCTGTTAACATAATTATCAGATCACTAGTAATTAAAGACCTCTTTGATCTCACTGACGAAAGATTTATTGCAAATGTTCATTTCTAAAAGGCTGCAACAGGTGTAGATTATATAACACCAGATCAAAAATATAACGGTAAAGCCGATAAAATTATACCTGAATTCGTGATATTTACCTGGTGAAAAGCTAGAAATATCAAGCAAAGTATAGTATAATGTAATTAACATAAATTAATTAATATTATACTTTTTCACCCAGGAGCTGCAGCCATGCCAGACAGTTTTATTTAAAGTTAGGTTTAGAATCTCCCTGGTTTAAAACTTTCAGGAAGGGGCTGCTCCTAACAATTTTGATTGTCTATACTTTGATGGATACGGATTCAGGTTTAAAGTGTTAGTACTATAAATTGTGAGGTGGTTTTTTGAATAATTTCATTACAAAAACTAAATTTATTGGTCCAGCAGTGTCACAGATAAACTGGATTAATAAAAAAATATGGGAACAATATTCACAGTCAAAAAATTATCCTGTTACAGTGATTCAAGCTGGTCCTGGTTATGGTAAAAGTACAACAATTGTTTCTTATTTAAATGAGAATTATGAAGATCAGTACTACTGGTATAGTATTGATGAACTAGATTCAGATCCGGCTTTATTTTTTCTGAATTTTATCCATGCCTTTAAGTATAAAGATCAAGACATAGGGAGTGAAGCAGTCAAATTTCTCAATCAATCTGGAGATAAAGAAATTCCTTTAAAAAAGATCATTGATATTTTTATTAATGAATTATTAAATAAACTTGATCAAGAAAAATTTATTGTTCTGGATGATTTTCATCTGGTTAATAAAAAGGAGAAGATAACAAATCTACTTGCTTATTTTATTAAAAGAATACCTCCTTTTCTCCATATTATTATTTCAACCAGATCAGAAATTAATCTACCTCAATTTGCCCACCTAAAACTTAAGCGGCAGCTGCTCTTGATTAAGGAGGAGGAATTTTCTTTAAGTAAGAAAGAAATTAATAACTTTTTGGAATCAAAATATGATTTGAATTTAAATAAGAAAGACTTAAAAGACATTTATCAGATAACTGAAGGCTGGATAATTGCTGTTGATTTAATTGGAGAAAGTTTAAATAATGGTACAGATATTAGTGATATAATTAAAAATAAAGCTAATTCTCTCGATTTATTATTTAAGTATCTGGCTTTTGAAGTTTTAGAAAACCAAAATGAGAAAATTAAGAATTTTTTATTAAAAACAGCAGCTTTAAAATATTTGAGAGTTGAAATTTGTAATGAGCTGCTGGAGATTGATAATAGCGAAGAAATTATTAATTATATAATTGACAAAAAACTTTTTACCTATTATCTAGGTGATAATCAGTTTCGATACCATCATTTATTCCACGAATTCTTAGAAGAGCAAGGTAAAAAAAGATATGATTATCAAAAATTGCACTCTAAAGCAGCAGATATTTGTTTAAAAAATAGTGAAAATGGATTTGCAATTTATCACAGTTTAAAGGCTGAAGATTTTGATAAGGCTGCAGAAATTATTCTTTTTTCAGCAGATAAATTACTGGAGCTGGGGAGATTAGAAACACTTGATGAAGCTTTAGAAAAATTACCTGATTCTAAATTCGAAGAAATTCCCCGTTTGTATATGTATAAAGGAGACGTTTATAGATTGCAGAACCATTTTGATCAGGCATTAGAAGCTTATCAAAAGGCTAAAGAATCTTTTCTTGAAGAAGAAGATCAAATTAATTTGAGTTTTATTCTGCAGAAAATAGCTATGATTTATTTAGATACTGTTCAACCTCTAAAAGCTGAAGAATATTTAAAAAAGGCCCTGGAAATTAGGGATAAGGAAAGTTTGTGGGTTGAATCTGATCTCCTAAAATTGATGGCTGAAAATAAAGCAAATGAAGGTCATTTTGAGGAAGCAAAAAATCTGTTTGATCAGGCAGAAGATGGAACAGAAGCTGAGATATCTAATAATAATTTTTCAGCAAGAGTAAAATTAAGAACTGGAAAACTAAAAGAAGCTCAAGAATTTCTTACAGATAAATTAAATAATGAAGAAGTTGAGACTAGACGACCAAGATCTCATAGAGAAACAATATTAATTTTATCATTGATTGAGAGTTTTATGGGAAATGTTGATACAGCTTTAGATTACGCAGATGATGGAATATATTTAGGTGAAAAATTGAATTCTCCATTTATTAAGGCAGTTGCCTATATGCGCCTGGGACATGCTTATCAGCTGTCTGGCAATCAGTATATTGAGGAGTCTCGAACAGCATATAATAATTCTTTGAAAATTATTAAAAAGTTCAATATTCCCCGGGGAAAGGCTGAACCTCTAATGGGGCTTTCATTACTGGAAGCTTTTTATGGTGATTGTGAACTTGGCTTAAAATATGGAAGAGAAGGCTTTGAGATTGCCGAACAGGCAGGAGATGAATGGTTATCCGGCATAATCAACCTGAATATTGCTTTAAATTATTATTTTAAAGGTGATTATGATCAGGCTGAAAAAATACTACTGGATAATATTGGTAGATTCAAGAAGTTAAATGATCAGTTTATAAAAAGTGTTAATCGAATCTGGCTAGTTTTAATTTATGACAAAGAAAACAAATTAGAAAAATTTGATATTGTTGCTGAAAATCTTCTGGAAGTTGTCCGGGAAAGAGGCTTTGAATTTTTATTTAAAAAGAATTCGTTGTTTACTGGTGATGATCACGAAAGATTTGTTCCAGTTTTATTAACAGCCAGAGATAGGGGAATAAAAAAGAATTATGTTCAGGGGATTTTAGCAGAGTTAGGTTATTCGAATTTAAAAAATCATCCGGGCTATAAATTAAGAATAGAAGCTTTCGGCAATTTGAAAGTATGGCAGGGAAAAAAGGTGATGCATCATAGTGACTGGGAAAGAGAAAAATCTAAAGAACTATTTCTTTTGTTTTTACTTCATCTGGGAGAAACTATTCCTAAAGAACAAATTTATTATTATCTATGGCCCGAAAAAAATGAAAAAAAATCCGGCCGTAATTTTAAAGTTATTTTAAATGCTCTCAAAAATGCTTTAGAGCCAGATAGAAAACCAAGACAAAAATCATTTTTTATAGTCCGCCATGGTTCATCTTATGGTTTCAATAAAAAAGCTGCTTATAATTATGATGTTGAAGAGTTTAATAAGTTAATAAAATCAGCTAATAAGGCAGATTCAAAACAGCAAAAGATTGAATATTATCAGACTGCAGTTGAAAAATATAAAAATGATTTTGTCTTAGATAAATTGTATTTAGATTGGATTAGGAATGAAAGAGATAGACTAAGAAGTTTATTTTTAAATACCGGAGACAAACTGGTAGAGTTATATTTTGAGGAGAAAGATTATCAAAAAGCAATAGAACTGTCCGATAGACTTTTAGAAGTAGATGATTGTTTTGAAAGGGCTTATTATTTCAAGATGAAGAGTTATCATAAGTTAAAGCGAAGATCGATGGCTGTTAAAGTATATAAAAATGCAGCTCATATTTTGGACAGAGAGCTAAATATCAGCCCTAATTCACAATTGAGAGAGTTTTATAACAATATTATATAACTAGTATTTAAGAATAATTAAGGCCGGACAAATTTGTCCGGCCTTAATTATTCTATCATATTATAAGGAAAGTTTGAAGTTCAATAACTGTTTATTCTTCGATAAAATTAATAACCATAGTTTTTAACTGTTCCAGGTCATCAATTAAAGGAGAATGACCACAATTTTTTAAATACTTTAAGGTAGCATTATCTCCGATATCATTATTTATATCTTTTGCCATCTGCTCTGTAACAACTTTATCATTTTCTCCATATAATACAAGAGTAGGAGCCTTTATTTTTTCTGCCTTTTTATTACCTTTTTCTAAACCATTATGTTCATTACTAATATTAAAATGAGCAAGTGCATAATCTACATCAACCAAATTTCTTTGAGTAAACATATCTTCAAGATATTCATCATATTTTTCTGGTTCAGGTTGATTATCTGTATAAATTGTATTATTCCAGATCATTTTCATAGTATCTTTGTCTTTATTTTCATAAGCATTTAAAACAGGTAATACCTGAATTGGATCATTAGCAATTTCTTCTTTTGTGGAAAGCAATTCTCCGGGAATTGGTTTTCCATTTTCATCTTTTTTAAATATTGGATAACCTTTGGTACCTACTGATTCCATTAATATTAATTTTTTTACATATTCATGATTATCAGCTGCAAAATCCAGAGCCACTCCTCCACCGGTTGACCACCCCATAAGCACAAAATCTTTCAAATTTAATTTATCAAAAAAATTTTTAAGATCTTTTGCAAAGTCATGTAGAGAATTAATTTCATTTTTATATGAAGAAGCACCAAAACCTCTTAAATCAGGAGCATAGACCTTGTATTTTTCTGGCAATGATTCCATAAGTAGATCCCAGTGTTTGGATGAAGTCATATTACCGTGTACTAAGACGAGTAATTTTTCTCCGCCTTCTCTTTCTCTGTAAGCCATTTCTTCTCCATTATCTAAATTTAATTTTTTTAGTGTTATATCCATAATTATCCCTCCTATTAATATTATATTTAAATGTATTACAAATAAGTTACAAAATCAAAAAAATAAAAAAATTTTCAGAAATTTTAGAAGTTACTGATTTGTAACTTAATTGAAACTAGGAAATTTTATAATATTATTTGTAAACACAATTCTTAATAGTTTGAATAAGTAATTTGTTGATATATGTTTTAAAATATAAATTTTAAACTTAGGAGGCTTTAATAATGGCAAAAGATCATATTGGTATAGTCGGTACTGGTTTATATCTACCAGATGAAAGAATGACAGCTGCTGAAATTTCTGAGGCTACTGATGGTTACTGGGCAGAAGAGGCAGTAAAAGAAAAATTAGGGATTATTGAAAAGACTGTTCCAGGAGAAAATGATGGAACTCAGGAAATGGGAGTTAGAGCAGCAAAAGATGCTCTGGAAAGAACAGGTGTTGATCCTGAAGAAATTGATTTAATTTTAGGCATAGGAGAGGAATGGAAAGAATATCCTTTAACTACGTCTTCAATATATATCCAGGGTCAAATTGGTGCTGCAAATGCCTGGGCAATTGATCTACAGCAGAGATGCTGTACAACTGTTGCAGCATTAAAAATTGCAGAAAGTATGATGATTGCCAATGATGAAATAGAAACAGCAATGATTGTAGGAGGTTATCGAAATGTTGATTTTGTAGATTATACAGATAAACCTATGTCAATGATGTATAATTTAGGTGCTGGAGGTGGAGCATTAATAGTTAAAAAGAATTACGGTAAAAATGTATTAATGGGAACTCATATTGTGTCAGATGGATCATTGGCTAGAGATGCAGGGGTTAAATATGGAGGATGTGAAAATCCTATTACCTGTGATAATATAGATAAAGCTTATAAATCACTTACTATTTTTAATCCAGAACATATGAAAGAAAGATTAGAAGAGGTATCTATGGATAACTGGATGCATTGCATTGATAAATCTTTTGAAAAAGCAGATCTTAAAAAAGATGATTTAGGTTATCTGGCAGTTTTGCATTTTAAAAGATCAATGCACGATTATATGTTAGATTTATTAAATATAGATTCCAGTAATACTACTTATCTAAGTCAGTATGGTCATCTTGGTCAAATTGATCAAATTCTATCTTTAAGATTAGGTTTGGAAGATGGAAAAGTGGAAGATGGTACCATCATTTCCATGATAGCTGCTGGTATTGGATATGCCTGGGCTGCTAATGTGGTTAAATGGGGAGATATTAATAAATAATAAATAAGAAAGGGGACTAAATTATGAATGTAAATAAAAAATATCAAGAAAAACTTGTAACTATTCCAGAAGCGGTTTCAAAAGTTAAATCTAATCAAAAAGTTGTTATAGCAATGGCAGCTTCTGAGCCGCAGGGACTTTTACATGAATTAGAAAATAGAAGTGATGAATTGGAAAATGTGAATATTGTTTCCTGTTTAATGATGGGAGATTATAATTTTTTAAAACCCGAAATGAAAGGAACTTTTTTAAATGAAACCTGGTTTTATGGACCGGCTGATAGAGAAAATCATAAACATGGAAATGTAACATATATACCAAACAATCTTCATGAAGCTGGAATGAAAAAATTAGAAAATGATAATTTGAATATTTTTTGGGGAACAGCTACTCCAATGGATGAAAATGGTTATTTCTCACTTTCTTTAGGTTTAACTTATGAAAAAATGATGGTAGAAAATAAAAATACAATGGTTGTACTGGAAATTAATGAAAATTTACCATGGACTTTAGGAGATACTCAGGTCCATATTTCACAGGTGGATCATATAGTTGAAAATACAGTTCCTTTAATTGAAGTCCCACCAATTGAGCCCGGTGAAGAAGAGAAGAAAATAGGTGAATATGTTGCAGAAATGATTGAAGATGGTTCTACTTTACAACTTGGAATTGGTGGAATACCAAATGCTATTGCTCATTCTTTAAGGAATAAAAAAGATTTAGGTATTCATACCGAAATGTTTACGGATGGTATGGTGGAGTTATTTAAAGAAGGGGTAATAACCAATCAAAAGAAAACATTATGGAAGGGTAAAATGGTAGGTACATTTGCTATGGGAACCAAAAAGTTATATGACTTCATAGATACTAATTTAGCTGTTGAATTTCAACAGGGTAATGTAACTAATGATCCCTATATTATTGGTCAAAATCATAAAATGGTTAGTGTTAATACAGCTTTACAGGTTGATCTTACAGGTCAGGTTTGCTCTGAAGCAATTGCTAATAAGCATTATAGTGGTACTGGTGGTCAGGTTGATACCCATCGTGGGGCACAGAGATCTGAAGGTGGAAAGGGTATTATTGCTTTAAGATCATCGGCTAAAAATGGTGAGATTTCAACTATTGTAGCTGAGCTGCCTGCAGGTTCAAAGATAACACTTGGTAGAAATGATATAGATTATGTAGTTACAGAATATGGGGCAGCACATTTAAAAGGAAAAAGTATTAGAGAGAGAGTGGATGCCATGATCGGTATTGCTCATCCTGATTTTAGAGACGAGCTAAGAGAAAAGGCAGATAAACTGAAATTATGGTAATTTTAATTTAGAGATTAATCCTTAATCTATGGGATATTAATAAGAAAAAATTTTAAAAATGAATGATTGAAGGGGGGAGATATAGTTATTTCAGTAAGCTCAATTATATTCCATTAACTAAAAATAATGAGGAGGATTTAAATTGAAGAAAAAATTATTAGTATCAATGGTTTTAATTTTATTTTTAACATTAACAGCAGCTTCCGTACAGGCTCAGGATCCTATTAAAATTGGTGCTGTTAACCCTCTGGGAGATATTACTGGTAGACAGTCAACTCAGGCAATGGAGTTAGCAGTAGAGCAAATTAATGAAAATGGTGGTTTGTTGGGTAGAAAAGTAGAATTAGTTGTTGTTGACAGTGAATTACGTCCTGAAAAAGGTGCTGGGGCTATTGATAAGCTGGCAACAATTGATAAAGTAGACTTTTTTGTTGGTGGGATGAGCAGTGGAGTTCATATGGCTCAAATTCCAACTTTAAAGAAATATAAAAAGATTACTGTCTGGGCAGGAGCAGCTTCTCATCAGGCAGAAAATGCAGTAGGAAAAGATGCTGATTGGTATTTTCATTTACATCCATGGGATTATCAGCAGGGTGCAAGTTATGGAAGAGGCTGGACCCAGATTGCTGAAAAATATCCAGATTTAAAGGTAGGAAAAGTATTTTTAGCTTATGAGGAAGGCGCTTTTGGTAGCGACTCCTATAAAGCATATGAGCAGATGTTTGAATCAGCTGAAGATGGAGAGGGACCTTTTAAAGATATTATGGATGAATTTAAAGGGGCTTCCTTTAAAAGTGCAGCTGCTGGTGGTGGAGAATATCGAGCAATGTTAAGACAGGCTAAAGAATATAATCCTGATCTATTTATCTGGGCTGGTTATGATGCAGATGCTATTCCAATGTTAGGACAGGCCAGAGAGGTAGGTTTTGAGCCTTCATTATATGTTGGAGCTCCTCCAGGATGGCCAAAAAACTTTGACAGCAACCCTCTTTCTGATGGGGTAATACTTTACGGTATGTGGGCACCTGCTTTAAATAAGGTAAGTGAACCTGCTAAAGAATTCTGGGATGCTTATGTTGGTAAATATCAGGAAAAACCGGCTACTTATTTTGCCCCTTTAGGATACACAAATATTATGTATCTTGCTAAAGCAATTGAAGATGCTGGTACAATTGAGAAAGCAGAGTTAATAAAGTCTTTAAAAACTACAAAATATGAATCACCGCTTGGAAGTACTCTAGAAATGAGTCCAAGTAATGTGATCCAAAATCAGGGTTTTACTGAACAAAAGATTCTGCAGTATCAAGATGGTGAGCAGCAAGTGGTCTGGCCATTTGATGTTTCAACTGCAGAATTAAAATTTCCATTTTCCTGGTAGTCAATTAACAATAAAATCAGGTCAAAATCTGGCCTGGTTTCTTTTTAAAATACTTTTAAATGGAGGGTTAATATGTCATTTTCAATAAAAGAGAATAAAACAATTTTATTTGCTTTAGCTTTTATCATAATAGTTGGTTTCTGGCAGCCTAATGTGTTAATGGACGGGATTCAGCGGGGCAGTATGTATGCTGTTATTGCTCTGCCACTTGCTTTAGTTTTGGGGATTTTAGGGGTTTTAAACTTAGCTCATGGAGAATTTCTAACAGTTGGATTATATATTTCTTATATGTTTTACAATCGCTTTAATTTAGACCCCCTCTTATCAATTATTCCTGTTTCCATTATATTATTAGTTTTTGGAGGACTAATATATTTGTTAACAGTAAAAAGAGTCATTAAAGAGGGTCATTTAAATCAACTTTTACTTACTTTTGGAATTTCTATGATTTTGCTTGAAGGGGTAAAAATGATCTGGACAACCAGACCTAGAAATGTTTTTACTGATTATGCCTATGCTTCAGCAAGTATTGGAGAATTTAGTTTTGGAACTTATGGATTAATTTATTTATTAATAGCTGTTTTAGTTTTAGTTTTTCTACAACTTTTTTTAAAAAAGACCCGGCTGGGACAGGCAACTTTTGCTGTTGGTCAAAATCCAAAAGGTGCTAGGATTGTAGGGATTAATGTTAATCTGGTTTATCTTTTTGTATTTAGTATTTCTATAGCAATTTTGGGTATTGTTGGCGGAGCAATGTTACCTAGAACAGCAATTTTTCCTGCCGTTGGATCTCCATATTCTTTAAAATCATTTGCTCTGGCTGCGATGGCGGGTTTAGGTAATTTAAATGGAATTTTATTTGCTGGTATAATTTTAGGAATCGGTGAAGCAATTATTAATGCTATCCCGGGTTATAGTGGCTGGGCTGATTTAGTATTTTTTGGAGTATTAATTATAGTAATTTTAACACGTGCTTTTAGGGAGGCTAGATAATGAATAGTAAAAATATAATTCTAATTTTATTAGCAATAGCTCTGGTTTTTCCTTTATTTGCTGGTCCATATTTTGTTAATGTATTGACAACTATCTTTGTTTTTTTAGCTTTAAGTTTAAGCTGGGATATGATGCTTAGAACAGGTCAGCTTTCTTTTGGTACTGCTGCATTTTTTGGTTTGGGAGCTTATGCATCTGCAATCACAGTTTTAAAATTAGGCTGGAATCCGTTATTTAGCATAGTTATTGGGGGGCTTTTTGCTGGCTTAATTTCTTATATTTTAGGCTATGCGGTTTTAAAGCTTAGAGAAATCTATTTTTCTATCACAACACTAGCTATTACAAGCGTCTTTTCAGTAATAATTAGAAATATGTCTGATTTAACTGGTGGTGCTGGTGGAGCAACTTTTAAATCAGCTATTTTTAATGGCGATCCCACAAAAATCTATTATCTGCTTTTATTTTTAACACTAGTAGTTATAGGTATTTCAGAATGGTTTAAAAGAAGTAAAATACACTTTGCCATCAATTCAATTCGAAATGACGAAGTGACTGCAAAATCAAGTGGAATAGATGTTTTTAAATATTTACTTTTAGTTTTTGTAATCACCTCAATAATTCAAGGAGTTATTGGTGCTGTTTATGCCCAGCAGTATGCTTTTGTTGAGCCTGAAAGTACATTTTCTCTCAATTTTCTACTCTTACCAATTGCGATGGCCCTTGTAGGAGGTATTTATTCAACTAATGGTCCAATTATTGGTGCCTTTATCCTGGGCATTATTTCCGAATATTTAAAGCTAATTATACCATATGGCCATTTAATTGTTTATGGATTAATAATTGTAATTGTTGTTTTATATATGCCTTCTGGGATTTATAAAACAGTAAAGGGTAAGATGTTAACAAATAATGGTAGGAGGGAAAGTTATGACCACACTTAAAACAGATAATATAGTTAAAAAATTTGGCGGACTGACAGCTGTAAATAAATTGAGTTTCAGTGTAGATAAAGGAGAAATACTGGGGATTATTGGGCCTAATGGTGCCGGAAAAACTACTGTAATTAATTTGATTGCTGGTACTCTGCCGGTTAGTGAGGGGAAAATTTATTTTTCTGAAACAGATGTTACTAATAAAGCCCCTCACATAAGAAATCAAATGGGTATTGCAAGAACTTTTCAGACTGTAAGACCACTTAAAGATTTTACTGCTATAGAAAATATTATGGTTGGTTCATTATTTGGTCAAAAGAAAGATCTTAAGGCTGGAAGAGAGTATGCAGAAGAGATTGCTCAACTTTTAAATTTTAAAAATATTAACAAACCCATCGATGAACTAACAGTATTAGAGCTTAAAAAAATTGAGATTGGGAGAGCTCTTGCCTCTAAACCGGATCTCTTATTTTTAGATGAGGTAATGGCCGGTTTAAATAGTGAAGAAATCTGGGAGTTAATTGAAATAGTAAGAAAACTACAGCAGCAGGAGATGGCCATTTGTGTGGTTGAACATATTATGAAAGTAGTAAAGGAACTGACAAGTAATGTTGTTGTTTTGGAAAATGGACAGATCATTGCTGAAGGTCCCTATGAAGAAGTTTCTGCTGATGAGCAAGTTATAGCTGCTTACCTGGGGGAGGATTATTAAGATGTTAGAAATAAATAATTTGAACGTCTCATATGATAAGATACAGGTTATCTGGGATTTATCAATGGAAATAAGAGATAATGAAGCAGTGGGGATTTTTGGTCCTAATGGAGCCGGTAAAAGTACTTTGATTAAAGCTATAATGGGTCTGGTTAAATCTCAGAGTGGAAGTGTCAAATTTAAGAATGATGATATTACAAATATAGATACTTATAAATCATCAAAAAAAGGAATTGCTTTAGTACCACAGAAAAGAGAGCTTTTCCCACTGATGACTGTTAAGGAAAACTTAAAACTTGGGGCAGCCTATATTCCAAGAGCCAGAAAAGAAATAGATAAAAACTTAGATTTTGTCTATGAACTTTTCCCAATTTTAAGAGAAAGAGAAAAACAACTTGCGGGAACAATGAGCGGGGGTCAGCAGAGGATGCTGGCTGTTGGTCGGGCATTGATGTCTAATCCGAAATTATTAATTTTAGATGAGCCATCAATTGGTCTCCAGCCTTCACTGGTTACTGATTTATTTAATAAATTAAATGAGATTAAAAAGCAGGATGTTTCAGTTCTCCTGGCTGAGCAAAATTTACGCCAGGGTTTAAAAGTGATTGATCGTGGTTATGTTTTAGAAAATGGTGAAATAGAAATGGAAGATACCGTAGATGAGCTGGCCGAAAATGAACATATCAAAAAAGCTTATCTGGGAATTTAAAAATAGCAGAAGTATATTCCGGTCATCATATTTTTGAATTTAAAGTAAATGGTATCTTAGGTTCTACAGATGGAGCTCTGGCTAATCTGGGAGCAGGTTCAAGTTCAGCAGTTCGCTACACTTCCTCTGAGTATACACCTGATCCTGAGGGGAGAGCCTGGAATTATTTTATTGATGAAGATCTTTATATAATTGGTGAGGCTACTAATGGAGCTGGTTTAGTTTTTGACTGGTTCAAAAATATATTAAGCTATGATGATATTAAAAAATTCAACAGAGAAAATCTGCCGCAAATTCCATATCAGGGAAATGAACTTATTTATATACCTACAATGATGGGAGAAAGAGCTCCCAGTTATAATGAGAAAACAAGAGGGCTTTTCTACGGACTTTCTTTAAATCACAGCAGAGAGGACCTGGTTCTTGCTGTCTATGAAAGTATTGCTTTTCACCTGAAACTTATTTATGAAGATTTTAAAAGGCTAAGTAATTGTGAGCAAATAGAGATTATTATGACCGGAGGGCTTGGGCTGACAGATCATTTTATGAAACTACTTTCTTATTTGATTGGTGAAATAAAATATATTCTTGATAGAATATCTTATGAGGATTTGTTAAAATATTTGTCTGACTATAAAACAATTAAAAATAAAACTGATCCTGATTTCACTTCTTACCTGGACTCTAAATATCAACATTTTTGTAAAGTATATCAACATCTTCAGGAAAATTATGAAGTATTTACTTTAAATAAAATGACTTAAGAAACTCACTGAGAGGTGGGTTTCTTTTTTTTTTCCTCTCAAAATATGTTATAATTATAAACAATTAATTATAATCTAAATAAAGGAAGGTGAAGATTATTGAAGTTATAGCTTTTAATGGTAGTCCGAAATCAGAAGGGAACACTTATCATGCTTTGAAAATTATGCAGAATGAATTTGAAAAAGAAGAAATTGAGGTTGAAATTTTACAGGAATGTTATCCATGGAACAAGTCCAGGAGATGCTTTAAAAGATAAAGAGGGTAAACAGATTATGAGGGTTTTAACTAGAAATATGTCCTATTTGATGAAATTAAAAAAAGCTGGAGCAAATGAGTTGGAGGAGCTCATCTGGGAGCAAAGCTGTCATCTGCTTCTAAACATGTTGAAGATTATATTGGATTTGGTCTAATACCGCAGATAGGAATTACAATTGATCCTGGCATTTATAATTCAAAAAGATTTTATCCATATTCCAGGTGATGTTGCTAATATTTCTATGTTGATTTTAAATGTAATATTGTTTACTTCAATTTTTACAGAGATCTTCGGTTTTCTGGCAACTGAATATGCTTTAATTAAATCAGATGAAATGAAATCAAAAGTCAGCTGGAGCTTTTTGAAGGGAGAGTAATTTTGCTGAGTATTACAATCGGTTTTATAATTTTAATAACATTAATTATCTTAAAGGTGAGTATAGTGGTTGCAGCACCTTTATCATCGGCTGTTATTTTATATTTAAATAATTTGAACATTTTAGAAATACTTAACACCCAGTACCTGCCCGGGTTTGCGAGTTTTGTGGAGGACTATATATTCATATTTTTGTTGGGTGCTATTTTGGGCAAAGTCATGGAAGAATCAGATGATGCAACCTCAATTGGCGAGTTCGTTTTAGATGTTCTAGCCTACAGATATGCAGCAGTAGGTATCTTTTTTGCCAGTGTGCTTTTATCTATTGGTGGTATTTCTGCTTTTGTATTGATTTTTACCATTTATCCAATTGCAAAACAAGTTTTCGAAGAAGCTGGTCTACCCAAATCATTAATTATTGCTTCTATTGCAGGCGGGAATGTAATAGTAGGTCTATCTCTACCGGGTAGTCCTCAGGTACATAATTTAATTATGATGGAATATTTAAATACATCTGCACTGGCTGGTTTTGGTTTAGGCCTGGCAGGAATTTCTGCCGGTTCAGCTTCTGCAATTGCTTATTTGAGATATAGAAGTAGATCGATGTTGGTTGAGAGTGGTAATCTGAATGACAGCATCTTAAAAAAACCTGAACTATCTAAGTTATTTAAATTTTTGATTGCGATGCTTCCACTATTAACAGTATTTATTTTTCTGGCAGTTTTGTCAAAGCCGCCAGTAATTGCTCTTTTGCTGGGAGTTGTGCTTTCGATAATTAAAAATTTCAGGAAGATTGATTTGCTGGAAGTTCTAAATGAAAGCATATCAAATGCTGTTTTACCGCTGATGTTTGCAGCCTCCGTAATGGGGTTTGGCCAGGTTATTTCCTCACTGCCAGTCTTTAAGGAATTTCTGCAGACTTTATTGAATCTGCCGCTGAATCCTTATTTGTTGATTGGGATAATTACCAATATTGCAGCTGGACTATTGGGCAGTGCCTCAGGAGGAATGCTTTTAACATTAAGTACTGTTGGAGAAAACATTGTGCAGCTTGTTGACCCGGAAAAACTACATAGAATTGTAATTATTGCTTCAACTGGACTTGATACTCTGCCTCATAACAGTGCTTATCTGGCAATGCTTGCTTATACTGGACTTAAGTTTAGAGATACATATTTTGATTATTTTATTGTCACTGTTTTAGCAACATTAATTTCTTTTGCAGTTGCTCTAGGCTATGCAGTAAGTTTTTAGGTTAAGAGAAAATCAAGGTGGAAGGGAGAGCCTAAATTGCCATTAATTATAAATTTGGATTAATTCTTGCTCTGCCAGCAGTAATTGGTTCTTTGATTGGAGCTCAAATAGCAGTTTCAATTTCTGAGCAGTTATTTAATCAGCTTCTGGCGCTAATTATGTTTGTAATGTTGATATATTGATTCTCTGGAATCCAGCTAAAAAAATGAAAATACATGATAAGAAATTAAGTAAAAAAGAAAAATAACTGCAGGTCTTGTGTTTTTCTTGATTGGAATTTATGGAGGATTTATTCAGGCTGGTGTAGGGATAATAATCATTGCAGCTCTATCACTTTAGCAGTTAAAGAAGGAAAAAAACTGGTCAAAGTTGTTCTAACAATTGCTGTGATTATGATGGGTTCATATTTATTTTATAGAAGTTTTTAGATTTATTTAAAAGTATAGATTATATTTATTGAGAATAATTAAATTCAAATTCACAAAAAGCAGAGGAGTGAGCTAAATGAAATCATTTCGCAAGTACTTATATTTCAACACTGATGAGAGAGTTGAATTGATTAATATAACAAATCAGGTGAGAGAAATTTTAAAAGAAAGTGGAATTCAGGAAGGTTTATGTTTGGTTAATGCAATGCATATTACAGCCAGTGTATTTATCAATGATGATGAAAGTGGTCTGCATCAGGATTATAAGAAATGGTTGGAAGAATTAGCTCCTCATGAACCAGTATCCCAATATGCTCATAATGGTTTTGAAGATAATGCTGACGCTCATTTAAAAAGACAAATCATGGGTCGTGAAGTAGTGGTGGCTGTGACTGAGGGTAAACTTGATTTTGGTCCCTGGGAACAGATTTTCTATGGAGAATTTGATGGCCGCCGTAAAAAACGAGTCTTAGTCAAAATTATAGGAGAATAAGATCAATTATGACAGCTGAAATTAGATATCCAGAAGCTACAGTTGGAGCAGTTATTTTAAATCCTGAAGACAAAGTATTAATCTGCAAATCAAAATATAAAAAAGAAATCATTTATGGAATTTAAATAATTTGATGTCTAAAGTTTGATGATTAAAAAATGAAGTAAAGGATGGTTTTATGTATAATTTAAAAAAATTACAGATTTTAAAAAGAAAAATTAATAATCAAAAAAAAGCAGAATTAGGTTTTTTCCCCAGTCCAATCTATAAACTGGATAATCTTTCGGCTAAATATGATGTTAATATTTATCTAAAAAGAGATGATCTAAGTGGATTTAGTACTTTCGGTGGAAATAAGATAAGAAAATTAGAGTTTTTATTTGGCGAAATTTTAGAACAGGGCGCCAAACATATCTTTACTTATGGCGCAACTCAATCTAATCACGCTCTGCAGACTGCTGTTGCCTGCCGTAGATATAATTTAAATCCCATTTTATATCTTGTTGATGTAATTGGCGAAGGAATTTCAGATCCTAAGGCTAATATTTTACTTGATCAGATTCTTGGAGCAGAGATTAAAATAATTGACTTTAAAGAAGATGAAGATGAATTTGCAGCAATGTATAGAGCGAAAGAAGAGTCTAAAAAATATGCTCAAGAAATTTCTGAAGCTGAAGCTGATTATTATTTAATTCCTCCAGGAGGTGCTTCTCCCCGAGGGACCCTGGGATTTGTTAATGCTTATTTAGAAATGAAAGTTCAAGAATTTGAGAATGATTTAAATTTCAAAAATATTTTTCATGCAACCGGCACCGGTGGAACTCTGGCTGGATTAACTGCAGCAAATAGATTTATGAATGATGAGCTTAAAGTTCACGGAATAAATGTCAGCCATAAAGATGATAGTTATCTGGATGAAGTAGCTGAACTTTCTACAGCAGCCCTTAAGCTGTTAAACATTGATTTTAACTTAGCCAGCAGTGATGTGATAGTAGATAACAATTTTGTTGGTGAGGGATATGAAATCCCATCTGCTGAGGCAAATAGGGCGGTAAAGATTTTTGCAGAAAATGAAGGGATATTTTTGGATCCGGTTTATACTGGTAAAGCAGCAGCAGGTATGATTAATTATTTAGAGCAGGAAAAATTAGAAAAAGGATCTGATCTTTTATTCTGGCATACCGGAGGTACAAACGCCTTATTTGCAGAAAAAACGATTCTGGGTGATTTATTAGATAAATAAAGACTAACTAATTAATCTGTTTGCTGGAAACAACAGGACTTTGGTACTGAAATTACTCAAAATCAGCTGTGATTTTTTATTCAGCAGGATATTATTATCTGGTTGTTGAATCTTGTTAGAAAAGGCCGTTTATAAGTTAACTGTAAATAATAGTCTCTAAAAAAATAAGATTTATGAAAGCTGTGGCTAATAGGTCAGGGTTTATCTTTTTTTCTGTTGTGATATAATCATAGATGAGGTGAACAAAATGAATAAATATCGAAAAGCAGCTGAGCTTATAAAAGGATCAAAACATACAACTGTTTTTACTGGGGCCGGTGTATCGGTAGAAAGCGGTGTTCCGCCTTTTAGAGGTGAAAATGGCCTCTGGAATGATTATGATCCAATTATCTTAGATCTTAAAAATTTCTATAAACATCCTAAAGAGAGCTGGGAGACAATTAAGGAAATATTTTATGATTACTTTGGTAAAGCTGAGCCAAACGAGGCTCATAAGGTTATTGCCAGATTGGAGAATGCTGGTTATGTCCAGGCGGTAATAACTCAAAATATTGATAATCTACATCAGCGAGCAGGAAGTAAAAATGTATTTGAATTTCACGGCAACTCCCGCAATTTGATTTGTACTGAATGTGGGGAAAAATATCCGGTGAGTGATAAACTATTAGCAGACTTACCTCCAAAATGTAGTGAATGTGGAGAAGTCTTAAAACCAGACTTTGTATTTTTTGGAGAGGCTATACCTGAGCGGGAAGAAAGCTTATCATTTGAAGAAGCAGAAAAAGCAGATCTCTTTATTGTAATTGGAACAACAGGTGAGGTTCAACCGGCATCATTTATTCCAGTTGTAGCCAAGAGTAAAGGAGCTCAGATAGTAGAAATTAATATTAAAAAATCTAATTTTACAGATGATATCACAAAAATATTTATTCAGGAAAAAGCAAGTACAGCTATGAAAAAAATTGAAGCAGAATTAAATAAATTAAAATAAATTACTAGAAGTCCTCCGTTTAAGTCTGAGGACTTTCTTTATATTCTGCAATATAGGGTAAGTTCCTATATTTTTCTTTATAATCAAGACCATAGCCAACAACAAATTTATCTTCAATTTCAAAACCTGTATAATGAACTGGTAAATCTAAAAGTTTATTATCAGCTATGTGAAGCAGCGTGCAGATGTTAATGCTTTTTGGATTCCGGGCACTAAGGTTTTTTAATAAATAACTATGGGTGAGTCCTGTTCTTATTATATTTTCAATAATCAAGACATTTTTTCCTGAGATGCTGAATTCTAAATCTCTTGTTACCCTAATAATTCCAGAATTATCTGCATCAGCATAGTGGTTTAGTTCAAGAAAATCAAGTTTAATCGGGAAATCAAGTTTGCGGCTTAGATCTGTCATAAAATAAAGGGAACTTTTTAAAATACAGACTAAAATCACCTCTTTGTTTCTAAAATCTTTATTTAATTTGGCCGCTAGTTGATCAACTTTTTTAGAAATTTCTGCCTCAGAAATAATAATATCTACTAATTTTTGAGTATCCATTTATTTCTCACCCCTATTAAGCTCAAACTTTTCTGTTAGCTGCTCAAAATCTTTTTTATAGACGATATTAACTTTGATATCTGGATATAATTCCTGCAGCAATCTAACTTTTTTATTCTTTTCTGTAGTATACTTTCTTTTCATAGTTGTCAATTCAATGTAAGTATCATATTCGGTTAGATAAAAGTCTGGTCTAAAAGCCATAATCACATTTCCTTCTGGATCCCATTCCAAGGGGAATTCACTTGGCTCATACTCCCACTTAATATGGTGCATATCTAATATTTTGGCAAATTCTTTTTCGCTTTCATGGCCAAATTTTCTTTGGCTTTCACTTTCTATTTCTTTTTCCTTAACTTCTTTATTATTTAAAGGTTTTGGATTTTCTTTTTTTAAATCGGCAATATTCATTATAACAGATAAACTTTCTTCTAAACTAAGGCCATCTCTATTTAGAGTCAGATGATAGAGAGTTGTTTCTTCCCAATCGTGATTATGTATTCTCCAAACATAACGTCTGTGTTTGCGGTCGGCTAACTCAAGTTCTCTAGCGGCCTCTTCTGAATGCAGTCCATAAATTTCTTTTAACTGTTGACAGCGGTATTTTTCTGATGCAACAATTTTAAAATGAAGCGCATAAGGATTATTTTCAAAAATTATTTGGGAACCCAATCCTAAAATTAAAATATTTTTAGATTCTGCTTCTTCTTTTAGTCTTTGAGCTATATAATCGGCGAAACTGATTTGTTCATCTGCTTCATCATCTGGATTAATAACTTTATTATAAAATTTTGAACTTTGTTCCAACATATGCAGCTGATGTTCATCTGCAACTTCAGGCAGCCAGTTTTCTAAAACATATCGACGGTCAATTAGTTTCAAACCAAGCCGATTAGATAACTCTTCTGCAATTTCTTCACCACCACTTGCTGTTTGCCTTGAAATTGTTATTATCTGCATCATTGACACCTTCTTTCTCTAATAATATTATAACATAAATAATGGAAACAAACTATATATGTTAGCAAATTAAGAAAGCAGATAATTTGCAAATTAATATTGTTGTAAAATTAAAAAAAATAAAGGATTTTACCTGATTTTGCCTAATATATAAATATGAGATGAAGAAAATTTTATAGCATATTATACGAGGGGGAATTCTATGAAAACATTAGCATTAATTTTGGCCGGTGGTCGTGGAACTAGACTTGATATTTTATCAACACATAGAGCTAAGCCAAGTGTACCATTTGCAGGGAAGTTTAGATTAATTGACTTTGCTTTAAGTAATTGTGTTAACTCTGGTATTTATAATGTAGGAGTTTTAACTCAGTATTTACCATTATCCTTAAATAATCATATTGGTATTGGAAAACCATGGGATTTAGATCGCAGAATGGGTGGAGTGACCATTCTACAACCTTTTAGAGGCAAACCTGGAACAACAGATTGGTATGAAGGTACAGCCCATGCAATTTATAAAAATATGAGCTTTATTGAGAATAAAGACCCGGAGGATGTTGTTATTTTATCCGGTGACCATGTATATGAGATGGATTACAGCAAGATGGTTGATTATCATAAGGAAAAGGGGGCTGATTTAACAATAGCAGCTCAACCGGTTCCTTATGAAGATGCAAATCGTTTTGGAATTTTAGATTATAATGATGACATGAGAATTACAGATTTTGTTGAAAAGCCAGAAAATCCACCCAGCAACTTAGCATCAATGGGTATTTATGTCTTCAAAAAAGAAGTATTGTTAGAAGTATTAGAAAAGTATTGTTCTGAAAAAGATTCAGATTTTGGGCATCATATTATACCACCAATGATTGAAAAAGAAGGTGTTTATCTTTATAAATTTGATGATTACTGGAAGGATGTAGGTACTCTTGCTGCCTACTGGGAAAGCAGCCTAGAGTTAACTGATCCAATTCCTAGTCTTAATCTTTATAATGAAGATTGGAAGCTGCACACTAGAAGTGAAGAAAAACCTCCTGTTAAATTTGGTAAAGATGCCTGTGCTTCCAAGAGCTTGATTTCTAATGGTTCTATTATCAATGGTGAAGTTAAAAATTCTATAATCAGTCCGGGTGTTTATATTGAAGAAGGTGCTGTAATTAAAGACTCTATAATTTTTAATGACACCGTGATTAGAAGTAATTCTGTTGTTGAAAAAGCAATAATTGATAAAGAAGTTGAAATAATGGCCAACTGCAAAATTGGCTATGGTGATGACTTAACTCCTAATAAGGATAAGCCTGATCTTTTAGATAATGGTTTAAATGTTATCGCTAAAAGAGCTACAATACCTGAAGGAACAACAATTGGTAGAAACTGTAGAATTTTCTCTTATGTTGGAGTAGATGACTTTAACTCAAAAGATATTCCCAGTGGTAGTACAGTAACCTCTGAAATAGGAGAGAAGGTAGCAGCTGGAGATGAAGATCATGTTAGAGAGCTAAATACTTAAAAAAATGATATAGTGGCTTTCTTCTTAGTTGAAGGAAGCCATTTTATTATTTAGAGATTTTGTGCTAAAATTATTATAGTTAGATCCAATATTTTAATAGGAGATGATTATTATCAAAGTTAAATGGTTAGGTAATTCTGCTCTTTTAATTGAAGCTGAAAAAAGTATTGTGATTGATCCTAGTTTTACGGAAGAAGTTGTAGCTGATATTAAAGCAGATATTGTATTAATAACACATGAGCATGATGATCACATTGATCCTGAAGATCTGGCTGCTGTTAGTAAAGAAGACACTAAAGTTTTTGCTCCTCAATCAGTTTACGATAAATTTGAGATCCAAGGTGAAATAGTAAAAGCTGGAGATGTGATTGAAGATGAGATTAAGGTCTTGGATGTTAACTGCTATAAAGCCGAAGAATCTGTAGCCTATTTTTATAAAGGCTTGTATCAGACAGCAGATGCTTCTGATTATCCAGATCCAGGTGAGGAAATTGAGCTCTTATTTACAGCTTGTTTTAATGATCACTTTTCTGATTATTTAGAGAAAGTAATTAAACTGAATCCTAAAATGGCAGTACCCTATCATTATGATCCGGCAGAGAGACAGGAATTACTGCAGGCCAAAGGTTTATCCAGCAAGTTTGAGCAGATTGGATGTAGTTCAAAGGTGATGGAAATTGGGGAAGAAATAGAAATTTAAATATTTAAATTTAAGCCTTCTGGAGATTATAAATCTGGAAGGTTTAATTTTTTTAGATTTTTAATTTTAATTATATTTTTGATTTTCAATGTTAAATAATTACTTTTTTTTTGTCTAATTTTTGTTATTTTAATAATGAAGAATTACAGTACTTATAAAAATTAGGAGGTAAATACTATGGAAGCAGATTTAGAAGATAAAAGACTTGTACTTGTTTCCAATGGTGAACCGTATAAACATGTATATAGAAATCAAGATATAGAAATTGAAAAACTGGCAGGAGGTTTAACAACCGGGCTTGATCCGGTGATGCAAAAAAATAAAGGTCTTTGGATTGCTTGGGGTAGAGGTGAAGCCGATTTTGAAGTTGTTAATCAGAATAATAAAGTGATGGTTCCAGATGAAGACGGTTATCCTTTAAAAAGGATTGAACTAACTGATAAAGAAAAGAATAATTTTTATTATGGATTTGCAAATGAAGTAATGTGGCCGATAAGTCATACCTTTATTTCTAAGGCTAATTTCAAAGAAGAATACTGGCAGAGTTATCAAAAGGTAAATCAAAAATATGCTAAAAGCATTAAAGAAGAATTAAAAGAGGATGATTTGGTTTGGATTCATGATTATCACTTAACTTTAGTCCCCGGACTTTTAGAAGAAAGTAATACAAAAACTTCTCTTTTCTGGCATATACCATGGCCGGCCTGGGAAGCCTTTAGAACTATTCCCTGGCGGGAAGAAATTTTAGAGGGCATGTTAGCTGCCGATTTTTTAGCATTTCATACCGATTTATTTGTCTATAATTTCTTAAATTGTGCAAAAAAGATTGGAGCTGAGGTGGATTTTTCTAACAAAGAAATTTTTTATCAAAATTCTAAAACAAAAGTCGAAAGTGTTCCTTTAGGTATTGACTTTCAGCGTTTTAATAACCTGGCAAAGGATGATGATTATCTGGCTCAGGCAGAATCAGTAAAAGCAAGTTATGATACAGAAAAATTAATTTTTGCTGTAGATAGATTGGATTATACCAAAGGTATTGAAGAAAGGTTAAAAGGGATTGATAGATTTTTTGAGAAATATCCTGAATATCAGACAGAAGCAACTTTTGTGCAGAGAGTTGCTCCCAGCAGAATGGGAATTGAAGAATATCAGCAGATGAAAGAAAGAATAGAAAAAAAAGTAGCTGAAATTAACGGTAAATACCAAAAAGATCAGTGGGTACCTGTTAAATATTTTTACGGTTCAGTACCTCAGGCTGAGCTGTTACCCTATTATAAGGCTGCAGACTTAGCCTTAATCACCGCTTTAATTGACGGAATGAATTTGGTGGCCAAAGAATATCTTGCTGTCCAGGATTTAGGTGTACTTTTACTTTCAGAATTTGCAGGAGCAGCTGAATATTTGGATAGTGCACTTAAAGTGAATCCTTATAATACAGAGGCATTAGCTGACAGTATTTATCAGGGGCTAGAAATGTCGGAAACAGAAAAGGAAAAAAGACTGCAGCAGGCTAAAGCTGATCTTAAGGAATATGATATTAACTGGTGGCGTGATTATTTTCTAAAAAAATGGGTGGAATCTTATGAATAAAAAGTATCTTTTAGATAAGCACAATTTGGATTTAATTCAAGAAAAAATAACCGAAGCAGAGAATATATTATTATTTTTAGACTATGATGGGACCCTGGCTTTTTTTAAAGTTGAACCACTTTTAGCTTTTGCGCTTCCTAAAATTATAAAGAGTTTAAAAAAATTAGAGAAAAGCAGTAAATATTATTTAAGTTTAGTTTCCGGTAGAAAATTAAGTGAGCTGAAAAATATGATAGATCTTAGGCGCAGTAATTATGCAGGTAGTCATGGTCTGGAGATAGAGTTATTTTTTAAAGAAGATGTAGTTTATCCATATCAGGACAAGAGGCTGGATGAATTAAGCAGAAAAAGTTATCAGAAAATAAAAGAAAAATATGTAGAGTCGGAAACAGTTAAGCTAGAAGATAAAGGCATTGGCTTTGCACTGCACATCGACTCTGAATCAAGGCAAAAAGAAATAGAAAGAAAACTTAAGGTAATCTTCGAAAATACTGCTTACCAGCTGCTTTCTGGGAGAAAAATTATCGAAGTTAGGCCAGAAGGATGGGATAAAGGAAAGGCAGTTGACTATATTACTAACCAGATTAAAGATAATTTAGATCTAGACAATATACTCAGGATATATATTGGTGATGATCGGACAGATGAAGATGCATTTAAAGTTCTAGAAGACGGAATTAGAATTTATGTCAAAAATGAAGATGGCTTAAATACAGAAGCTGATTATTATCTTAACGACCCGGATGACACAGCAAAATTACTAAAAAAACTTGCAGGAGAACTTTAATCATCTGCTTTTTATTAGCTAGGAAATTATACCTAATGGTTTGTTGTGGATAATATTTATAGTTTCATAATTTCCGCTATCAACAAAATTTAACCTTACTATATTACAGATTGTTCGAAGGACATTTTGTTCTTTTCAAATTAAGTTTATACATGCAATTATAGTTTATGAAATTCTGCTTTCATCTTATTAAAAGTGGTTAATTTTTCGAATCCTATTTCTCTAAGTTGGTTGATTGTATAGTCAAATTTTTGAGCAATATCTTCAGTCTTATGACTGTCAGAACCAAGAGTTAAGATTTCTCCTCCAAGTTGATAGTATAGTTTGAGTATTTCAAAACTAGGCAGCGGATTTCCCCCATCCAAACGATAACCAGAAGTATTTACTTCTAAACCTTTATTTTTTTTAATGATAGTTTTTAAGATTTCTTTGATTAAGTTTTCTGCCTGCTCATTTTTTAGTAAATCTGGCTTCTGCTTAAAATCTCCATAACGTCTGATAATATCAAGATGACCTATTACATTATAATTATTATACTCCTTTACTACTGCAAGGACAGTTTTTAGATATTGAATATAGGCTTCCCACTGATTGTAACCTGAAAAAAAATCACCATTATAAAGATCATTTTTTTCAGCAGTGTGGAAAGAAGCGATGACGAAATCAAAGTCATCTTTCAAATATTGATCACATTCTGTTAAAATGTGAGACTGTAACCCCATCTCTATTCCTTTTTTTATAATCAATTTATCTTCATATTTTTTTTGCATCTTTTCTATTGCTTTTAAGTATTTTTCCTTATCTATTAGAAATTCAATTGTATTATCCTGATAATCAATATCATGATGGTCAGTTATGGCTATTTCTGTTAAGCCTTTTTTAACAGCTGTCTGACAGAGCTCTTCCATTGTCATTTCTGAGTCAGCTGAAAATTGTGAATGCAGATGGTAGTCAAAAAACATTTAAGCATCTCCTTTTAATATAATATTTAAAACTTTAGTAAGTAACAGATTAATATATCTATATCATAGCATATTAACTAATAAAACAAAAATAAATACTTGACACAATCAATTTTAAGAATAATTTGTAATTAGCTTCCAAATTGAATATAATAGTAATAGCACGACAAAAAATTTGGGAGGGATAAATGATGGAATATAGAACCGTTGGCAAAACAGGAGTTCAGGTTTCCCCACTTTGTTTTGGCACAATGTCATTTGGTGGGATTGCTGATGAAGAAATGTCCAGAAAAATGTTTAATGCGGTGCGAGAGCGTGGTATTAACTTTTTTGACACTGCTGACGTTTATAATGAAGGTCGTTCTGAAGAATTTTTGGGTAAATTTATGCAGGAAAATAACTGCCGCGACGAATTAGTTATTACTTCTAAGGTTTTTGGTAAAACAGCTGCCGATGTCAATGCCAAAGGACTTTCTAGACGGCACATAAAATTAGGTATAGAAGAGAGTTTAAAAAGATTGAAAACTGATCGAATTGACTTTTATTTTGTACATAGTTTCGATTCTAAAACTGATATGGCTCAGACTTTGAGGGTGCTTGATGATTTAGTAAGAGAAGGTAAGATATTATATCCTGCTGTTAGTAATTGGGCAGCCTGGCAGATTGAAAAGTCTTTAGGTATTTCAAAGAGAGAAAGCCTGGCTCGTTTTGAATGTATACAACCTATGTATAATCTTGCAAAAAGACAGGCTGAAGTTGAAATACTGCCAATGGCTGAGGCAGAAGAACTAGGTGTTATTTCATATAGTCCTTTAGGGGGAGGATTATTAACCGGTAAATACGGCAAAGATAAAAAGCCGAAGCAGGGAAGATTAGTTGAAAGAGATATGTATGCAAAAAGATATGGTTTAAAACAGTATTACCAAATAGCTGAAGATTTCAACAAACATGCAGCAACAAGAGGGGTAGATCCTGCCTCTTTAGCAGTAGCTTGGGTAATGGCAAATCCGGCTATTACTGCACCAATCATTGGCGCCCGGAATACAGAACAATTAAAAGGCTCACTAGGAGCTTTAGATATAGAAATGACTGATCAGTGGAGAAAAGAAATTACTGAGCTTTCAATAACTCCTCCACCAGCAACAGATAGATTGGAAGAACAAAAAGACATTAGTTATTTTTAACTAAGTTAATTAAAAAATTCAAAAAGAGAGGTCTGTCAAGGTATATTTCTGGCAGACCTTTTTCGATTTTAAATTTAAAAAGAATAGTGTTAAAATTAAGACATTAAAGAAAAAACTTAAATAGCTTGACAGTTAAAGAAAATATAAATATAATAGATATAATATTTTAATACTTTACCATGATAAAGCACTAAAATATAAAGGGAGGGAAAAATAGATGAATGCATTTGTAGAAGGGGTTCGCGACATTTTACCAGCAGAGCTTAGAAAAAGAAGAGCTATTTATCAGACAATTAGAGAAGTGTTTGAAGCTAATGCCTATCGGGAAGTTATTACTCCAACACTTGAATCATTAGAGTTATATGCAGGGGTTGAGGGTTTGGTCGATAAAAGTGAGATGTTTAAAGTTGTTGATGATAAAGGCCAAATTTTGGTTTTAAGACCTGACTTAACAATGCCAATTGCAAGGTTGGCAGCAAGCCGCTTTCAGGATAGTCCTCGTCCACTTAAATTTTCTTATTTGAGTTCAGCTTTTCAATCGAAAAATTCTCAAAGTTTGAGTTTGAAGGAAAAAACTCAAGCGGGAGTTGAACTTATAGGTTCAGCCAGTTTAGAATCTGATTTAGAAATGATTTTATTACTGCTTAAAACAATGAAAAAAGTTGGAGTAGCAGAACCACTAATTGATGTCGGTCATGCTGATTTAATCAATGAAATTTTTGCGGATTTAAAAATAGCTGAGGATGAAAAAAATGAGCTGCGCAGACTTTTAGCTGCAAAAAATAAAATAGGAATTAAAAATTACATTCAGGACATAGAACTAACCGGGGATGCTGAAAAAGTTCTATTGCGTTTACCATCATTATTTGGTGATCCGAAAAAAGTTATTAAAGAATTAGAAAATATGCCTCTTTCAGCTGAAACTAAAAAGGCTTTAAAAAATCTGGAGGAATTATTTAATAAATTAGAAGTTTTTGAATCTCTAAAACATATTACTTTTGATCCAATGCTAATTTCTCGTCATGGATATTACACCGGGGTAATTTTTAAGGGTTATGCCAAAGGTTATAGTAACTTACTTGCTAGTGGTGGCCGCTATGATAATTTGACTGAAAAATTCGGGATCGAAGAAGCAGCGGTTGGTTTTGCTTTAGAAATTGAAAACTTGCTTGATTATTTAAATCGAACAGAAAATTTTAGTGATAATTTAAAAAAAAGATTTTTAATAGCTTATAAAGATCAAAATGATCTTAAATTTGCCTATGAACTTGCAGAAGATCTAAGAAATGCAGGCTTTGTAACAGAGGTATATAATAATGCAGATCAGGAATATTTAGATTTTCAACAGGTTGATTTTGAGATTTATTTAAAAAATGATGGGCTGGAATTAAAACAATATGGTGGAGAAACTACCGAAATTGAAAGAAATCAAAAAGAAGCCCTCGAATATCTTATCTTAAATAAAATAGAGGAGTGGGAATAATGGATAATCTCTGTATTGCCATGGCTAAAGGGAGATTGGCCAAAGAAGCCGTCAAACTTTTTCGACAGGCAGGTTATGACCTACCTGAAAATATGCTTAAATCACGCAAATTAATTTTTGAAATAGAAAGTGAAAAACTAGAAATTATACTTGTAAAACCAGCAGATGTTCCAATTTATGTTGAGTATGGAACAGCTGATTTAGGAATTGTCGGCAAAGATACATTATTAGAAGAAAACCGTGACTTGTATGAGATTTTAGACTTAAAATATGGTGTCTGTGAATTTGCTTTAGCCGGCTTACCTGATCGTAAAGACACACTGCTGGAGAGAAAAGTAGCAACTAAATATCCAGATTTTACCCGCCGTTATTTTAGGAGTAGAGGTGAACCAGTTGAAATAATTAAGCTTAATGGATCAATTGAGCTGGCTCCCTTAACCGGTCTGGCAGATACGATTTTAGATATTGTTGAAACAGGAAGAACCTTAAAAGAAAATGGACTAGTTATTTATGAAAGTATTAGAGATTTATCAGCCCGGTTAATTGTAAATAAGGTGAGTATGAAAACAAGACAGCAGGAAATTGAAACTATTATAGAAGCTTTGGATCAAGCAGTTAATGGAGATGATAAAAATGCTTAAAATTAAAAGAATTAAAGACGGCAGAAAAAATGTTGCTCAGGTGAAAGAGCTGCTGGATAGTCGTTCTGGGGATAATCTTAGTCAATATAGGGAAATTGCAGCGGATATTTTAAAAAATGTTAAAGCTAATGGTGATCAGGCAGTTTTAGAATATACTTCTCGTTTTGATGGAATTAAGTTTAAAGCTTCAGAACTTGAGGTAACAGAAGCAGAAATCAAGACTGCTGTAAAAAAAGTTGATAAAGATTTTATTAAGGCTTTAAAAAATGCTGCAGCAAATATTGAAGAATTTCACGTTGAGCAGAAGGATCGTTCATGGCAGAAGCTGAAAAAACCTGGTATTATAACTGGTCAGATTTGTCAGCCTCTCAAAAAAGCAGGTGTTTATGTTCCCGGGGGTAGGGCAGCTTATCCATCTTCAGTGTTAATGACTGTGATTCCGGCAAAAGTAGCAGGAGTAGAAGAAATAGTAATGCTGACCCCGCCAGATCAAGAAGGAAAAGTAAGTCCTGTAATTTTAGCCGCCGCAGATATTGCCGGTGTTGATCGTATTTTTAAAGTTGGAGGAGCTCAGGCGGTTGCTGCTGCAGCCTATGGTACAGAGACAATTCCTGGTGTGGATATTATTGTTGGCCCTGGTAATATTTATGTATCCATGGCAAAAGAACTGGTCTTTGGTCAGGTTAAAATAGATATGATTGCAGGCCCCAGTGAAATTATGATAATGGCCGAAAAGGATTCCAATCCTGCTTTCATAGCTGCTGACCTGATGAGTCAGGCTGAACATGATCCACTAGCCTCTTCAATTTTAGTTACTGATGCACCAGAGCTAATTAAAGAAGTAGAAAAAGAATTAGAAGAGCAAATTACTGGACTGAATAAAAAAGAGATTATTAAAGAATCACTTGAAAGTTTTGGCTTGATGATTGAAGTTGAAGATCAGCAAGCAGCTTTAGAAATGATTAATTTGGTGGCACCAGAACATTTGGAATTAGCAGTTAAAAATCCATTTGAACTGCTGCCTGCAGTAGAAAATGCAGGGTCTATCTTTTTAGGAGAATATACACCGGAGCCAGTTGGAGATTATTATGCAGGTCCTAACCATGTGCTGCCAACAAATTCAACTGCTAGATTTTTTTCTCCTCTATCTGTCAGAGATTTTGTTAAATATTCAGGCTTTATCCACTACAGTCAGGAAGCACTTAACGAAGCTAGTGCTGATGTAATTTGTCTTGCAGAAGGCGAAGGACTTGATGCCCATGCTAATTCAGTTCGAATCAGAAAAGAAAATTAAAAACTTTCATTAATAAAAGTTATGTATTATTATGCAAGAATTGAAGGAGGAAAAAATGAACAGTAATAATTTAAATAATAAAGAGCAGGACTTGAAAGAATTTTTGCGGCCTGAAGTTAAAGCGATTTCTCCTTATGAGGGAGAAAAAGATGATTTTGAGGTTAAAATTAACCTCTCAGGTAATGAATCACCCTTTGATTTACCTCAGGAAATTAAGGATAAATTTAAAGAAGAATTTGATCAGCATGATATCAACCGCTATCCAGAAATTTATTCTGAGCGTCTGCAGCAGACTCTAGCTGACTATTTAAGCAGTGAGCTGGAACAGGAGATCAGCACTGAAGAAGTACTGGTTGGAAATGGTTCAGATGAGATTCTTGATATTTTAATTAGAAGTTTTGTTGAGCCCGGTAATGTTGTACTTTCACAGACTCCAACTTTTTCGATGTATAAATATTTTACTAAATTAAGTGGTGGTCAGTACGAAGAAATCCCTTTAGATGATGAATTTAAATTTAAAAAATTGAAGGATAAAATTGATAAATTAAAACCTAAACTGATCTTTCTCTGTTCCCCCAACAATCCAACTGGTGAAATTATAGAGAGAGAATTGATTTTAAAACTGGTGGATTATTTTGCTGGCCCTGTAATAATTGATGAGGCCTATGCTGATTTTAATGAAATAGATTTAATGTCTGATGTTAAGGACTATCCAAATCTGGCTGTAATTAGAACCTTCTCCAAAGCATTTGGACTGGCTGGAATCCGATTTGGTTATTTATATGGAAATAAAGTTTTAGTTGAGGAGCTAAAAAAAGTACTAAAACCATATAATTTAAATTCTTTAACTGATATTCTGACTTGTTTAATACTTGATAATAATGATATCATAAAAGAAAGAATTGAGTTTATAAAAAAAGAAAGGCAGAAGCTTTATCAAAATTTGAATCAGTATCAAAACTGGAAGCTTTATCCTTCAATGGCTAATTTCATTTACATAGAAGGAGATAAAACAGAGGCCTTTAAAAAGATTTTAAACAAGCAGGGCATTAAGATCAGATCTTATACAGCTGAGACGCCTGCGATTAGGATAACTATCGGCAGCAGTGAAGAAAATGAAGCTGTTTTAAGGGCTTTTGCAGAATTTAAAGAGCAAAATTAGGAGTGATTGTAATGAGTAGAGATCGGGTAGCAGTAGAGCAGCGGAAAACTAAGGAGACTGAAATTATTGCCAGTGTAAATTTGGATGGAGATGGTAGAAGTGAGATTAAAACAGGTGTTGGCTTTTTTGATCATATGCTGGAACAAATTGCCAGACACGGGAATATTGATTTAGAGCTTTCTGTTAAGGGTGATCTTCATATTGATTCTCATCACACTATTGAAGACACAGGTATTGCTCTGGGAAAGGCTTTTGCTAAAGCTATAGGAAACAAAAAAGGTATAGTCCGTTTCAGCAGTGTTCTAGTACCTTTAGATGAAACTTTGGTTAGGGCAGTTGTTGATATCAGTGGTCGTCCTTATTTGTATACAGATCTTCCCTTTGGCAGAGAAATGGTTGGAGATTTCCCTTCAGAAATGGTTGTGGAATTTATGAGGGCCTTTGCCTTTAATGCTGGAATCACTCTGCATTTAGAAATTTTACACGGTGATAACTGCCATCATCAGATTGAAGCAGTTTTTAAGTCACTGGCTAGGGCTTTAAAAGATGCAGTTAAAATTGAGTCAGATAAAATCCCGTCAACAAAAGGAGTGCTTTAAGTGATTGCAATTATTGATTATGGTGCTGGTAATTTGAACAGCATTCAAAAGGCACTGGAATTTGTAGGGGAAGAAACAGTAATTTTAGAGAAAGGAAAGCTAGAAGAAGTTAATAAATATTCAGGACTTGTACTGCCCGGTGTTGGTGCTTTTCCGGGAGCAATGCAGCGCCTTAAAAATAATAATTTTATTGATTTTATCGCAAGATTTGTAGCCAGCGGCAGACCTTTTTTAGGGATTTGTCTGGGAATGCAGCTTCTTTTTGAAAAAGGTTATGAAGAAGAGAAAACTTCAGGTTTAGGGCTGCTTAAAGGCGAGATTCATAAGATGGACAGCCATTTAAAAATTCCTCATATGGGTTGGAATCAGCTCGAGATAATAAAGAATGATCCGCTGTTTGACGGGTTACCAGAAAACCCTCATTTTTATTTTGTCCATTCTTACCAGCTGGATCAGGTGACAGATGATGTGCTGGCTACAGCAGCTTATGGAACAACAGTACCAGCAGTAGTTAGAAAAAATAATGTTGTTGGACTGCAGTTTCACCCTGAAAAAAGTGGAGATAATGGGATTAAACTTTTAAAGAATTTTAGGGAGCTGTTATAGATGATAGTACTGCCTGCAATAGATTTAAAATCAGGTGAAGTAGTAAGGCTTAAACAGGGAGATTTTGAGCGAAAAACAGTCTACAGTCAGGATCCGCTAGCTGTGGCAGAAGATTTCGCAGCAAAAGGTGCTGAGTGGCTGCATTTAGTTGATTTAGATGGAGCAGCTGTAGGAGAAAGTCAGAATTATGCTGTGATAAAAAAAATTGCAGCAGCAACTGATCTCAAAATTCAGACTGGTGGTGGAATCAGGAAAAAGGAAGATGTTAAGCGGCTTTTAGATATAGGAGTGAAAAGGGCTATAATAGGAACTCTAGCGGTTAAAGATCCAGAACTGTTGGCAGCTATGATTAGAAAATTTGGAGCAGAAAGTATTTTAGTCAGCATCGATGCCCGTGATGGTAAGGTAGCAACTTCAGGTTGGTTGGAAGCAAGCGAAAAAAATATGCTGGACTTTGCCAGAGAGATGGAAGCTCTCGGTGTTAAATATATTTTATATACAGATATTAGCCGGGATGGTATGCTTAAAGGGCCTGATTTTACCGGCTTAAGAAAGCTGAAGGCAGAAACTGAGCTGAAGATTATTGCTTCAGGTGGAATTAGTTCCAATCAAGATTTATATGATTTAGCTGCTGAAGACTTTTATGGTGCAATTACCGGTCAGGCTATTTATCAGTCAAAGGTTGATTTAGAAGAAGTTTTAAAAAAGTTGGGTGAAAATAATGCTTAAAAAAAGAATTATTCCCTGTTTGGATATTAAGGACGGCAGGGTAGTTAAAGGTGTAAATTTTGTTGGTTTAAGAGATGCCGGAGATCCGGTTGAATCAGCTAAAGAATATAATGACTTGGGAGCAGACGAACTTGTTTTTTTAGATATCACTGCAACTAAAGAAAAGCGCAAAACTCTGGCTGAGCTGGTAGAAAAGGTAGCAGCTCAGGTTTTCATTCCGCTGACTGTAGGGGGAGGAATTAGAACGGTAGAAGATATGCAGTTTATTCTTCGGGCTGGAGCAGACAAAGTTTCGGTTAACTCAGCTGCAGTAAAAAACCCTGAGTTGGTCAGAGAAGGAGCCAGGATATTTGGCTCGCAGTGTATTGTTGGAGCGGTTGATGCAGCCAAAAATGAATCAGGAGAAGGCTGGGAAATTTTTATTCACGGCGGCAGCAAAAAAACAGGTATTGATTTAATCGAATGGGTCAAGGAATTAGAGGAAATAGGTGCTGGTGAAATTTTATTAACAAGTATTAATGCTGATGGGACTAAAGAGGGTTTTGATCTGGAGATGCTGAAAGCTGTAACAGAGGCAGTTAATATTCCTGTAATTGCCTCAGGAGGAGCAGGAAGCATTCAGCATTTTATAGATGTATTTAAAGAAACAGGAGCAGATGCAGCACTGGCAGCCTCTATTTTTCATTTTGGTGAGATTGCTATTAAAGATGTAAAAAGTGAGCTCAAAAAAGTAGATATTCCAGTTCGGATCGAACAAAATAAATTTTTAAAGTTATAGAGTGGAAAGGGCAAGGTGGTTTAGTGCTCGAAATTATAGATAAATTAGAAGAGATAGAATTTAAATTTAATCAGCTGGGATTAATGCCAGCTGTTGTTCAGGATTATCAGACCAAAGAGGTACTGATGGTGGCTTATGTAAATAAGGAATCACTTAATTTAAGTCTAGAAAAAGGAGAGACAGTGTTTTACAGCCGCTCCCGCCAGGAATTGTGGCATAAGGGTGAAACTTCAGGTAATACTCAGGAAATTAAAGAAATTTATTATGACTGTGATCAGGATACAATTTTATTTTTGGTTGAGCCAGCTGGACCAGCCTGTCATACAGGTAAGACTTCTTGCTTTTATCGTAAAATTGCAGAAGAAACTGAGGTCAAAGCTGAAGAAATGATGAAAATGCAGCAGGAGGCTCAGAAGATCGAGGCAGAATTTGAGGCAGAAAAAGTAGTAGATTCTCTTTATCAATTAATTTTAAGTCGAAAAGAAGAAATGCCAGAAGGTTCTTATACCACTTATCTTTTTGAAGAGGGTATTGATAAAATTTTAAAGAAAGTTGGGGAAGAATCAGCAGAGGTTATTATTGCTTCTAAAAATGATCCCGATCAAGAATTGGTTTATGAAACAGCCGATTTAGTTTATCATATGCTGGTTTTACTGGCTGCAAGAGGAATCGAGCCTGACCAGATAAGAGAAGAACTTAAAAAGAGACATAAATAATTATATATTTTGAAGTACTAGGATCTAAATCTTTTTCTAGTGCCAAGTGCCAAATATTAAAGGCAGTTCTGAATTCTAGGGCTGTCTTTTTTTTGTTTGTATGGTAATAATAAAGGAAAAATAATCTCTGAGGAGGTGGTAGTTTGGGGAAATTATTGAAAAATTTTAAATATATAACTCAAACTTCGCACATAAATAACCTTTTTGCACCTTGAAATTTCAATATTTAGCAGAATTAAAGTAATATCATTTTACTGTTTTAGGCAGATATTGGCAGATGTTCTACTAAGTTTTCTGGTAATGCCATGATAAATGCTTCTAAAAGCTGATCCAGCTGTTTTGAAGTTAATGATAATTTGTCTTTAATTGTAGTAATAAAAACTTCCATCAGCATATGTATGTCCTGAATCCAGGTGATATCTGCCATTTCATCAACCAGAAGATAAAACATTTGCCCAAGTGTTCTGTCATCTGCATATTTTCTGTTTTCTACTGACAGTAACATGTATCTTGTAAAGACAATTGCTGTATGAGCTGTCATAGCATCATACGATAATGATCTGCATTCTTTACTCAGTTTTAGATATGACTTGCAAACCTTAAAGAATACTTCTATCTCCCAGCGTTTGCCGTAGATTCTGATAACTTCTTCTTCAGTTAACTTCATGTCAGTAGTTATTAGAGCAAGATATTCATTTCGTTTATTTCGGTTGCGAACATAAACAATGCGGGCAGGGATAGATTGTTCATCCTTAACTATAGTTACTTCCACTGATAACAGATAACGAGATCTGCCACGACGTTTTCTGTTTTCTCTAAAGATCTTTGTCAAAGGCTGCATCTCACCATTGTATAGATAATGCACTTTAGATGTCTTTTTAGCCATTGCTATTACATCATAGCCAATATTTTTGACAGCAATCAGAGAAGATGGAGAACAAAACCAGGTATCAAAAAGTACATGAGATGCTGGAATAGCTGCTTTTTTAGCAGCCTAAAGCCATATTTATACTGTTTTTTTGCATGATCATATATTTTGGCAAGCAGTTCAACTTTTTTGGATCTTGAACGCTCAAAGGTTGTATCATCAATAATTAGAACGTTCACACGATCATTATCTGTTAAATGCTCAATGCTGTCATCAATGATTCTACCAGCTAAAAGGGTTGTGAACTGTATCCAGTTAATATTGATAGATTTCATAAAGTGATAAACAGTGTCTTTGGCAAAATCTTTTTCGTTTTTTCCCGTCAAGATATCCATATACATTGAACGGTTATCAAAAATTAGAGAAAACAGATAGAAAAAGATTGAAAGTGTCGGTATCCCTTTAGATTTATAGGCGTTTGCAGCTTTTAGTACAGAAGCTACTCGATATTTTTTAAAAAAAGTTGAGACAGTAGAAAAAATCTTCTTATCATTCTGGTAAATTTGTGGTATAATTTTCATAGCATGAACCTCCGTTATGGTTTTTTGTTTTTTGCTATTCAATTATACTAGAAACGGGGGTTTCATGCTATTTTTTTGCTAAATAATATTGAAATTTCAAGGTGCAAAAGCACTTTTACAAGTGCGAAGTTTGAGTTTATTAAAAAGAATGGAGATCAAAGGGTACTCTATAATTAGGATTCTTAGTAAATAGACTCGGGGTAATAGAGTGAAAGTCTGCTCGCAAACCTCGGAGTTTTGCCCCGAGGAGGGTCAAGGAATGGCTAAAATTCAAAATGAAACTGATGACGCTAAAGTTAAAGTTTGGACCAGACAGCATAAGAATGTGCTGAAAGTGCTTAAAGAAGAAAGGATTTATAAGGTAAAAGAAAGATATATCAGAAAAAAACTTGAAAATTGTGCTGATATTTATCTTGATGTATATAAATGGCTGCGCCATGAGTCGGCTAAAAGAATGGAGATTTCAGCAGAAGTTAAATATCCTATCTGGCTAAGCATAGAAGAGGAACTAAAACTTCCTGCAGCTGAAGGAATGGTCTTTTTTGAACTTGAGATTCCAAGGGATCAAATAATGATTTTTGATATGATGAAGTGGGATTATATTGTTAATTATCTCTATTTACCAAAAGATAGGAATGACAGAAAAAGATTTAAAGAAAAACTAAAAAAGTATAATATTAATGTTGAATCAGAGATCTATCTAGAGAATTTTTATCCGCGGTTAAAAAAAGAAATGACTTCAAGCTGGAAAAGACTATTTGACTCAGAAATAGAGCTTTCAGATCAGAAAGTTGCAATCAGTTGGGAGCTAAGAGAGGGGTGGGTGGTTGATTATGAGTACAAAGATTGAGCTTTGGACACAGCAGAGCAAAAAAGTAAAGGAGCTTCTTTTTGATCAGCAGCGGCTGACAGCAAAAAAAGATATATTGAGCAAAAATATGGTTCAGAAGCTAAAATATTTTTAAAAGCATATGATTTCTTTGTCAAAGAAGCTAAAAAAATAGTTCAAAAACCTAATGATGCTGAATATCCATTTTGGGCTGCAGCTGATCCTAAGACTGCTCTAAGTGGTGGCGGTGGATTTTTAATCCGATTAAAAGTGCCTAAAGATAAAGTTATATTTTTTGATAAAAAGAAGTGGAATCAAATTTTAAATCTTAGTTATATTGCTGATGATCAAGAAGACTTAAAAAAACATAAAAAAAACTTTAAAAAAGTATGGAATTACTGATGATTCAGAGATTATTCTTTCCCCTCACTATCCGGTTAAAAAAGAAAATTAAAGAGAGCTGGGAGAAACTTTTTGAAGGTAAAAATGATGGCTTTAATTCTGAGAAAAAAGGGGCAGCACTTTGGGAACTTCGATCTGAATGGGTGGAAGAGATTATTGAGAATAAGGAATATAGTAGGAAAAAATGACAATAAAGACAATGAGATGACTGAATATTCTATAGATAGTATACTTTATTAACAAACTAAATTTGACAATGCTTAAATATTTTTATGCAATGCTAGTAAAATTAGATATAATTAAATATCATAAGTAAGAGATTTGCTGTTCCTATACAGTAGATCTCTTTTTTTATTTACCTAGAATTAACCTTTTGGAAATTTAGATTTAACTTTTCAGTGTTAATATTATTGTTAGAGAAAAACATTTTAGTGGATTTCTATTTTCACCAAATTAAAAGGGAGTGAAAAAAATTTATGAAAAAAACTGTTTTGTTAGTTCTGGTAAGTCTCTGTTTTATAGTGAGTTTTTCGGCAGCGGCAGAAGAAGTTACAATTGATTTCTGGCATGCAATGGGAGGACATAATCTCGAAGTAGTAAACACGTTAGTCGAAGAGTTTAATAGTAGTCAGGATCAAGTTGAGGTTAAGGCTCAGTATACAGGTTCTTATAATGATACTTTGACTAAAACTCAGTCAGCAGTTCAAACCGGAACTGCACCACATATTATTCAGATTTACGAAATTGGAACTCAGATGATGCTGGACAGCGGCATAATTATGCCGATAGAGGATCTGGGCAAAGAGGTAGCGGGCGATAATAGTTTTGACTGGGACAAATTTTTAGTTCCGGTTTCAAATTACTACACAATTGACGGCAAATTGAATTCTATGCCTTTTAACTCATCTACACCAATTTTATATTATGATAGAGATGCTTTTGAAGAAGCGGGTTTAGATCCTAATAGACCCCCTCAGACTTTTGCAGAACTAAAAGAGTATGCACGAAAATTAACAATTAAAAATGACGATGGCACAGTTGAGCGCTATGGATTTACACAGGGAATTGTTGGCTGGTTTGTAGAACAGATGGTTGCAAACCAGGATGCAACTCTGGTTAACAATGATAATGGACGTAGTGCTAGAGCAACAGCGTCTAATCTAAACGAAGAGGCAGCAGTTCGTTTTGTTAAACTGTGGAAAGAAATGGTTGATGAAGGAATTATGCTTAATCCAGGACGAGGCTGGGATGGAGCAAATCAGGCATTTTCTTCCGGAAGAGCAGCAATGTTAATAGAATCTACCTCTTCAGTGGCCGGGTTTACAGAAAATGCTGAGGCAGCAGGTTTTGAATTGGGAACCGGATTTTTACCAAGACCAGCAGCTGCTAATCGCGGGGGAGTAATTATTGGTGGTGCAAGTCTCTGGACAATTGCTGACCATCCAGAAGAGGAATTGAAAGCTACCTGGGAATTCTTAAAGTGGCTTTCGGAAGAAGAACAGCAGGTTTACTGGTTTGAAAATACAGGCTACTTCCCGGTAACCAAAGCGGCAGTTGAAAGAGAAATGAATAATAAGTTTTTTGCTGAAAATCCAAATTATCTAACAGCATTTTTACAGTTACTACTGAGTAAAAAGGCAGTTTCGACTCAGGGAGCACTAATCGGCACTTTCCCTGAAGTTAGACAAATTGTGGAAGAATCAGTTGAAAAAACATTAGAAGGAAATATGACTCCTCAAGCGGCAATGGATGAGGCAGCAGAGAGAGTAAATAAATCACTTAAAGAATATAATCAACTTAACGAATAAGAATTCATATAGTTTATTGTTGACAGCTGTCCCTTCCTGAAAATCAGGAAGGGATATTATTATTGGAGGTGTATTTTTTGCAAAAATTAAATTATCGATCCCATTCACTTGTTCCATATTTACTTCTTTCCCCCACATTTATTGTTTTGTTATTGTTTTTATACTGGCCCAGTATTAATTCAGTGTTTTTAAGCTTATTTAAACAGGCGCCATTTGGACGCAAAAGAATTTTTGTAGGAATCCAGAATTATATAAATTTATTTCAGGATCCAGCTTATCTCAACAGCTTATTGAGATCTACATTATTTATTATCTTCACCATTACTATTGGGCTGGTATTTTCTCTGCTGCTAGCAGTTATTTTGAACCAGAATCTAAAAGGAATAAAATTTTACAGAGTTATATTTTTCATTCCTTATGCTATTTCGCCTACTGTAGCCGGTTCCCTCTGGGTTTTTTTGCTGAATCCGGTAGCAGGCCAGGTTAATTATTTATTAGATCTTGCTTTTAATATTCAGGTAAACTGGTTAACGAATAGTTTTTTTGCATTTCTGGCTATTATTATAGCAACTGTCTGGAAGAATATGGGCTTTAATATAATATTTTTTCTGGCAGGCCTGCAGGCAATCCCAGATAGTGTTTATGAGTCTGCAAAGATTGATGGGGCAGGAGCTATAACTATATTTAAAGATATTACAATTCCCTTATTATCTCCCACAACTTTTTATTTAATTATCATGAATATTATTTTCAGTGTATTTGAAAGCTTTGGGATTGTAGATATTATGACCCAGGGTGGTCCCGCTGATTCTACAAATATTGTAATCTATAAATTATATCGGGAAATGTTTATTAATTTCAGGCCGGGAATTGCAGCAGCTCAATCTGTAATCTTATTAGCTCTGGTAATTATAGTGACTATTTTCCATTTTAAATATGGCGCAAATAATGTACATTATCAATAAGAGAAAGGTGATTAAATATGTTTGATTTAAATAGAGGTCCCTATAGTATTTATAAAAAAATAGCACTACATCTGGTCTTGATAATCATTTCTTTCATTGTCTTAATGCCGATTATTTTCGGCATCAGTGTCAGTATGCAGCCCAGAGCCCAGATATTTTCTTATCCACCATCATTTTTACCTGACAGATTATACTTTGATAATTATATTAAGGCCTGGAATTTAGTCAGCCTTGATAAAATTTTAGTTAACAGTATTCTGGCTTCTTCTGTGGTGATGTTAGGGAAATTAGGGCTGGGAGTTTTGAGTGGTTATGCATTTTCGCATTTTGAGTTCAAATACAAAAAGTTTTTGTTTTTTGCAGTCTTATTCACTTTAATGCTGCCGATGCAGGTGCGGGTAGTTCCTCTGTTTGAGTTTATAAGCAGATTGGGACTGGGAAATTCTTTTTCAGGTCTGGTTTTACCGTTTCTGGCAAGTGCCACTACAACTTTTTTGATGAGGCAGCATTTTTTGACTATTCCTAAGTCTATTATGGAATCTGCTCAAATAGATGGCTGTGGACCTTTTCGGTTTTTATTCCAGATTCTCTTACCCTTGTCGGGAGCTAATCTTGCTGGATTGGCTGTAGTTAACTTTTTAGTGATGTGGAATGCTTATCTCTGGCCGTTGATCATTATTAATGATGATCAAAAAAAGCTAGCTCAGCAGGGAGTAAAAATGCTTTTTGCCAGTTCTTCAGAACGGGACTGGGGAATTATTATGGCAGGAACTATTATGGTGGTAATTCCAACTCTAATTGTATTTTTACTGGCCCAAAAGTTTTTCGTAAAAGGAATTGCTACTCAGGGTATAAAAGAATAGATATTATTTTTATGTTTAAATTTTGATGAAAGATCTGCTGTTATTTAGTAGATCTTTCTTTTTCTCTAAAAAGTTCTATAAATTCTGTTTTTCCATCCGCATTGAGTAACTCTTTTCTAAAATTATCTTCTCTCAACCAACTTACCAGAGTCGAGACTAATTTTAAGTATTCAGGTGAATAATCTGGATAATCAGCTACCATAAATACTAAATTAACTTTCCTACCATCCAGACTGTGATATTCGATACCCTTTTTTGATCTACCAATACTTAAAGATAATTCGTTAACTGTTTCACTTTTACCGTGAGGAACAGCAATTCCCCTGCCAAAACCGGTGCTTCCTTCTCTTTCTCGTTCAATAATTTTTGCCAAAAATTTATCTTCTGACTCAATTTTATCTTCTTTTTTAACAAATTGACCATTTCTATTAAAGCATCTTCTTTATCGTCGGTATTCAGCTTAAGATTAATTAAGTTTTTTGATATCATTTTAGTTATTTGCATATTTTACCTCCATTCCTGTATAGAATTATATAATAAATTATCTACTTAAGTCAATTTATGTGAAAACAAGTATTATTTAATTTTTGCTTTATTTTATTTTTCATAGAATTAGTATTATTCGAGATAAAATCCCCTTTCTGGTAGAACAGACTGTATTATTTAATCTGTTAACCATAAGGGGATTATGTCATTATTTAGCTGTATTTAAAAATACAAATTAATTGCTAAGGCTTTTAACTTTTTCAACAAAATATTGATGAAAAATAGTACTTTTAGTTAGTTCCGGATGAAAAGCAGTGGCAATTATATTTTTGTTTTCTACAGCAGCAATTTGGCCTTCTTTTTGGTATAGTATATCAATATCTTGGCCAACTTCTGTAATTAAGGGTGCTCTGATAAAGACAAGTTCCTGGACTGAATCAGAAACTTTTGGAATTACAGCTTTATCAATGAAACTATCTAACTGACTGCCAAAGGCATTTCTTTTAACTTTAATATTTAAAAGTGCCAGCTGCTCGTTATTTTCTCCTTCAATTTCAGCTGCCAGCAAAATTAAACCTGCACAGCTTCCCCAGATAACTTTTTGCTGTTGATCAAAAGCCTTAATTGCTTCTGTAAAATTATAATGTTTAATTAATTTTCTCATTGTTGTGCTCTCACCGCCAGGTATAATTAAGCCGTTACAGTCATTTAATTGTTCAGGCTTTTTAACAGGTGCAACTTGAACATTTTCAATCTGGTTTAAATGATTTAAATGTTCAGTTACTCCTCCCTGGAGGGCAAGCACCCCCACTTTAACCTTCATTTTACCAGCCCCGATCAGCCATTTTTTCAGCATCTGTAAGCCCATTAATATCAATGCCAGACATTGCTTTACCGAGGTCTTCGGATACTTCTGCAATAATCTGTGGATCCTGATAGTGGGTTGTTGCTCTAACAATTGCTGCTGCTCTTTTAGCTGGATTACCGGAACGGAAAATTCCTGAACCTACAAAAACTCCATCACAACCAAGCTGCATCATTAAAGCCGCATCAGCAGGAGTAGCAATTCCTCCAGCTGCAAAATTAACTACTGGAAGTTTACCGTGTTCTGCTATGTACTCCACAAGTTCAAAGGGAGCCTGCATCTCTTTGGCTGCAGTCATTAATTCTTCACTACCTAAAGTTGTTAAATTATTGATTTGAGAATTGATTTTTCTCATATGACGAACAGCCTCTACCACGTTTCCAGTTCCAGCTTCTCCCTTAGTTCTAATCATAGCCGCACCTTCTCCAATTCTTCTTAATGCCTCACCTAGATTCGTAGCTCCACAGACAAAAGGAATCTCAAATTTTCTTTTATCAATATGAAAGGCCTCATCAGCAGGAGTTAAAACTTCACTTTCATCAATATAGTCTATTTTTAAAGACTCTAAAATTTGAGCTTCCACAAAATGACCAATCCTAACCTTTGCCATTACTGGTATAGAAACAGTGGCTACAATTTTTTTGATCATTTTTGGGTCTGACATTCTAGCAATTCCGCCATCTTTTCTAATATCAGCTGGAACTTTTTCTAAAGCCATAACAGCTACTGCACCAGCTTCTTCAGCAATTTTTGCTTCTTCAGCAGTAGTTACATCCATAATGACTCCACCTTTTAACATTTGAGCTAAATTTTTGTTTAAACGATATTTTTCTGACATAAATTTTGTTCCTCCTAATTGATTAATTTAGATTGTAGTGATACAATAATGATAAATAAGCTTGTTTTTGTTTAATTAACAATACAATTATACGATAAAGCGATACAAAAAGTCAAATATATAATACAATAATTTTTAAATGATTTTGTACTAATACAATAAAAGAGGTGAAATTATGTTAAAAATAAAATTAAAAGAAGAGAGTAATTCTGCTCTTTATCTGCAGCTTTATAAAGAATTAAAAAAGAAAATAAAAAGTGAGCTCGAAGCTGATACTAAACTGCCTCCAATCAGAAAATTGGCAGACGATGTAGGAGTTAATCCCGCTACAGTTGTTAAAGCATACGATATGCTTGCTGATGAAGAATTAATTTATAAAAAAGTAGGTAGCGGAAGTTTTGTAGCACCAGACAGAAAAATAATCAAATCTAAAAATGGAGAAGATATGTTAAAACATGGGCAGATTAAGCTGTCAGAAAGTATTAATTTTGCTAGTGCTGCTCCTAGTACAGATTTATTTCCGGTAGAAGATTTTAAATATGCAATCAATCAAGTTTTAGAGCGGGATCAGGGTGAAGCTTTTAGTTATCAAAAAAGTCAGGGTTTTTTGCCTTTAAGGAAATCTATCAGAAAATATTTAACAAAAAGAGGAATTGATTCTTCTTTAAATCAAATTCAGGTTGTATCTGGAGCTCAACAGGCAATAGATATTATAAGTAAAATATTTTTAGATTATAAAGATCAGATTATAGTTGAAGATCCTACCTATTTTGGAGCTCTACAGGCTTTTAAATCTCGAAAAGCAGATATAAAATGTGTTAAAATGGAAGAGGATGGGGCAGATTTAGAAGAAATGGAGTCTTATCTTAAGAAAAATAAGATAAAGTTTTTCTTTACTATGCAGAATTTCCAAAACCCAACTGGTGTTAATTGGAGTCAAGAAAAACAACTTCAGCTGCTTGAGCTGGCAAGAAAATATGATTTTTATATTATAGAAGACGATATTTTATCTGATCTATATTATAATCAAAATAGGGTAAATAATTTAAAGGAATTGGATGATCAGGGGAGGGTAATCTATATTAAAAGCTTTTCAAAAGTATTTATGCCCGGCTTGAGGCTTGCTTTTATTGTTTTACCGGAAACACTTTTGCCAGAGATGTTAGAAGCTAAATATGCTACTGATATTTCCAGTGGGGGTCTGACTCAGAGAGCTTTTGACTATTACATCAGAGAAGGATTATTAGATAAACATATTAGCTTACAAAGAAATTTGTTTAAAAAGCGATATAAACTGATGAAAAATCAAATAATCAATAATTTGCCAAATGAGATAAAAATAACTTTTGAAATAACAGGCGGACTCTATTTTTGGTTAAAATTGCCTGAAAAACAAGATGCTCAAAAATTATATGAAAAAGTTGCTCAAAAAGGTTTGGTTTTTTCTCCTGGGTATCTGTTTAGTAACAATAATCGATATTCTAATTATTTCCGACTCAGTTTCGCCGCTGTAGATGACAAGCAAATAGTGAGAGGTATTACACTTTTAAGAGATATTTATAATGAATTTAGAGGAACAGCCAAAAATGATGATTATAGTCCTCTACTTTAAATAAATTCTGCTTGACTTTAAAAATTGCATCTGTTAATATTATGTTGTAAAACTAAAAATTAAATTGTACCTCATATAATAGTGGGAATATGGCCCACAAGTCTCTACCGGACACCGTAAACTGTTCGACTATGAGGGAAGTGTACCTAGGTTTCCGCAGCACTTATAGGATTATTTTGTTTAGATTATTTTAAAGCAGATTAGATTTTATATTGCTGGCTGGTCCGAGCGGTACAGATATGAATATTATATATTACACCGAAGGGATAAAAGCCCAGGCGGGGAGGTTCTACTCATAATAGGTAGAATCTTCCTACCTGGGCTATTCTATTTTTATAATGTTTTTGTACCAGGTACAAATCGACCGATTTGTACCTGGTTATAGTAAATTAATTCACAAAAAAGGAAATGGAGTGGATAGAATGAACATTCTTCTCATCGGTAGTGGTGGAAGAGAAAACGCGCTCGCCTGGAAGTTAGCACAAAGCAGCAGAGTAGAAGAGTTATATATAGCAGCAGGTAATCCGGGGACGGCTAAATTTGGCGAAAATCTTGACTTTGATGAAAGCAATCAGCAAGCACTTTTAGAGTTTGCTCTAAAAGAGAAAATTGATATCACAGTAGTTGGACCAGAGGCCCCTCTGGCAGCAGGAATAGTTGATCTTTTTGAAAAACATGGACTTAAAGTTTTTGGTCCAAATCAGAATGCGGCTCAGCTTGAAAGTTCAAAGGCCTTTTCTAAAAAGTTAATGCAGAAGTATCAGATTCCAACTGCAGCCTACTGCAGCTTTACAGAAGCAGAAAAAGCATTAGAATATATTGAAGAAAAAGGGGCTCCCATTGTGGTTAAAGCTTCAGGCCTGGCAGCAGGTAAAGGAGTTATTGTAGCCCAGACAAAAATGGAAGCGAAAGCAGCAGTTGAAACAATAATGAAAGATGAAAAATTTGGTCAAGCAGGAGAAAAAGTTGTGATTGAAGAATTTTTAGAAGGAGAGGAAGCAACAATTCTTGCTTTTTGTGATGGTAAGACTATAGTACCGATGATTGCTTCCCAGGATCACAAACCTGCTTATGATGGTGGTGAAGGTCCTAACACTGGCGGTATGGGTGCTTATGCACCTGCTCCAGTTGTATCTGATCAAATTATGGAAGCTTTCAGAGTGGAAATTATGAAGCCAACTAAAAAAGCTCTGCAGAGTGAAGGACTTAATTTTAAAGGAATAATATATTTTGGTTTGATGATTAATGCTGGAAAAGTTAAGGTTTTAGAATATAATGTTCGTTTTGGTGATCCAGAAGCTCAGGTGATACTTCCGCTCTTAGAAACAGATCTAGTAGATATTATGGAAGCAGTAATTACAGGTGATTTAGATCAGCTTGAAATAAAATGGAAAGATCAAAAAGCTCTCTGTGTGGTAATGGCATCTGGTGGCTATCCGGTAAAATATGAAAAAGGTAAGGAAATTTATGGAATCGAAGATGCTGAATCAGCTGAAGATATAATTGTATTTCAGGCGGGAACAGAACTTAAAGATGGAAAATTACTGACAGCTGGAGGTAGAGTTTTAGCAGTTACAGCCTTAGGAGATAGTTTTCAGGAAGTGATTGATAAGGCTTATAAAGGAGTAGAAAAAATTTACTTTGAAGATTTTCATATTAGAAATGATATTGGCCAGAAAGCATTAGTGAAATAAATTTAAGCTGGAGGTTATAATTTGAAATTTAAAGATAAAACCAGACAGAAAATTGGAATTATCGGTGGTGGTCAGCTTGGTAAGATGATGATTTTAGAGGCAAAGAAAATGGGCTTTTATGTTACAATTTTAGATCCAACAAAAAAATGTCCAGCTCACAGCATTGCTGATCAGCATCTGATTGCTGATTTTGACGACAAAGCAGCAATTAGAAAACTTGCAGAGAAATCAGATCTAATAACTTATGAATTTGAACATATAGGAGTTGAAGTTTTAAAAGAATTAGAAAGTGAAGAATATAAGATTTATCCAACAGCCCGCAGTTTAGAAATTATTCAGAATAAATATCATCAAAAAAATGTATTAAAACAAGATAAGATAGCTGTGCCGGAATTTAAAAAAGTCAGCAGCCCTGATGATATTAAAGAAGCTGCTCAAGAACTGGGCTATCCACTGATGTTAAAAAGCTGTACAGGTGGTTATGATGGTAAAGGTAATGCTTTAATTGACAGTCAGGATAAAGTAGAAGAAGCCTTTCGGGAACTGGGAGTAGGAAAAATTCAACTGATGGTAGAAAAATATATTCCTTTTAAAAAAGAAATTTCTATAATTGCTGCCCGCGGTTTAAGTGGTGGGATGAAGGTCTATCCAATTGGAGAAAATAATCATAGAGAAAATATTTTATATGAAACAAAAGTGCCGGCAGAAATTTCAGCTGAGCTGGAAGAAAAGGCCGAAGATTTTGCCAGAGAAGTACTTAAAGTTTTTGATGGAATAGGAATTTTCTGTGTCGAAATGTTTGTTACAGAAGATGGTGAGCTTTTAGTTAACGAAATTGCTCCCCGGCCTCACAATTCAGGCCATTATACGATTGAAGGCTGTGTGACTTCTCAGTTTGAACAGCACATTAGAGCAATTACGGGGCTGCCTTTGGGGGATACTGCTCTGCTGAGACCAACTGTAATGAGAAATATCATAGGCAGTGGAGAAGAAGGCAAAGCTGAGGTGATTGGACTGGAGCCAGCTCTGGCAGTAAAAGGAGTTAAGGTCCACATTTATCAGAAGACTATTTCCAGATCCGGCCGCAAAATGGGCCATCTGACTGTGACAGCAGATAGTTTAGATCAAGCTTCTGAGCGTGCTTTAGAAGCCAGCCAGTTTATTGAAATTAAAGGTGAAAAAAATTAGGGAGGTAAAATTTTATGAAGCCTAGAGTAGGAGTTGTTATGGGCAGTGATTCTGATCTGCCGGTAATGAAAGAAACAGCAGAAATTTTAGATCAATTTGAGGTAAAATATGAGCTGACAGTTGTTTCAGCTCACCGAACACCGGATAGATTGTACAACTATGCAGAGACAGCAGAAAAAAAAGGGCTGGATGTAATTATAGCTGGAGCTGGAGGTGCAGCTCACCTACCGGGAATGGTAGCTGCTTTGACAACAGTTCCGGTAATAGGAGTTCCTGTTAAAACATCAAAATTAAGTGGACTTGACTCACTTTATTCAATAGTGCAGATGCCGCCAGGAGTTCCAGTGGCTACAGTTGCAATCAACGGAGCCAAAAATGCCGCCTTACTGGCAGTACAGATTTTAGCCCGCAGTGATGAAGAATTAAACAAAAAGCAGAAAAAATACCGTCAGGAAATGAAAGCTAAAGTTTTAAAAACAGCAGCTGAATTAAAGGATATGGGATATCAAGAATACCTTGAGAGGAGCGAAAAATTTGCAGACTAGAGATATTTTTGCCAATATAAGTCCCCTTGATCACCGATATTCAAGGAGGAAAAAGAATTTTGATCAGATTGGGAAATACCTTTCGGAAAATGCGACTATTGAGTTTCAGGCGGAGGTTGAGTTGGCTTTGGTTAAGGTTCTAGCCAGAAAAGGTATGGCCCCAGAGCAGGCTCCAGCTGAAGTCGAAAAGGCGATTAATGAATTAACTACGGAAGAGATTTACGCAGAAGAAGCTAAAACTAAACATAATATTCGTGCTTTAGTTAACTGTATCCAGAAAAAAGTAAGTAAAGACATCCGTCCCTATATTCACTTTACAGCTACTTCTTATGATATTGTAGATACAGCCAACTCACTCCGCTATCAGAAGGCAGCACAGGAATTAATCTTACCCAAATTAAAAGAATTACATAAAAGTTGGGCAGAGATTGCTCTGCGTGAAAAGGATAGAGTTCAAATCGGAAGAACCCACGGTCAGCACGCAGTACCGGTGACCTTTGGTTTTACAATAGCTGAATATGTAGCCCGTCTGGGAGAAAGAATAGAAGAAATCGAAGCTAAAGCAGACAAACTTGTCGGCAAATTTTCTGGTGCGGTTGGTGCCTATAATGCCAGCAGTATCTTTTTTGAAGATCCAGAAGAGTTTGAAAAAGAAGTTTTAGCTGAACTCGGTTTAAAACCGGGTGAGCATTCAACTCAGATAGTCCAGGCTGAGCCGATTACAGATTTTATTCATGCACTTGTTTCAACTTTTAGTGTACTGGCAGCCTTTGCTGATGATATGCGCCACCTGCAGCGTTCCGAAATTGCAGAAATTGGTGAGCACTTCGGCAAAGATCAGGTTGGTTCTTCAACCATGCCCCACAAAAGAAATCCGATTAACTATGAAAATGTAAAGAGCCTCTGGAAGGCTTTTATGCCTCAGATGACTACAGTTTATATGGACCAGTTATCTGAACATCAGCGTGATCTGACCAACTCGGCTTCATCCCGCTTTATTCCCGAATTAATTACAGCCCTGCTTTCAGCAGCAGCTCGTTTAACCAGAGTCAGCTCCAAGATGGCGGTTGACCAGGAAAATATAAAAAAGAATTTTGAACAGAATAAGAAAATGATTGTTGCAGAACCGTTATATATTTTACTAGCTGCAGCCGGTCATCCTGATGCACATGAGGCTGTACGAAAGTTGACCTTAATGGCCCAGGAGACTGATTTTTCTTTAAGAGAACTGGTTGAACAGAGTCAGGAACTGCAGGGTTATTGGGATAAATTTACTAGAAGGCAGAAAGAATTAATTTTGAAACCGGAAAAATATACAGGTATAGCAGCTGAGAAAACAGAAAAAATCGTTAAGAACTGGCAGCATAAATTTGACTATGATCTCAAAACGGAGGTTTTATAAAAGATGAAAAAAAAGAAAATGATTTATGAGGGCAAGGCTAAGCAGATTTTCAGCACCGATCAGGATAATCAGGTTATTGTCCACTTTAAAGATGATGCAACTGCTTTTGACGGTCAGAAAAAGGGTCAGATCGCAGAAAAGGGAAAGATTAATAATAAGATCAGCAACTTCTTTTTTAAGCTCTTAGAAGAAAAGGGAATCAAAACTCATTTAATTGAAGAACTAAATGAGCGTGACTCTTTGGTTAAAAAAGTTGATATAATACCTCTGGAAGTTGTAATGCGAAATGCCGCAGCCGGAAGTCTGGCTAAAAGAATTGGGATGGAAGAAGGGGAGCCGCTTCAGCAGCCGGTAATCGAATTTTACTATAAAGATGATGATTTGGGAGATCCTTTAATCAATGTTTCTCATATTGAACTTTTAGGACTGGCAGGACGAGAAGAACTTGAAAAATTAATTGCTCTGGGACACAAGATAAATGATATATTAGTTAAATTTTTGAAAAAGCGAAATGTAGATCTGGTTGACTTTAAGCTTGAATTTGGTAAAACAGCAGCGGGAGAAATAATTTTGGCTGATGAGATTACTCCTGATACCTGCCGTTTCTGGGACAGTGAGACTAAAGAAAAGCTGGATAAAGATCGTTTTCGTCGGAATCTCGGTAATGTGGAAGAGGCTTATCATGAAATGTATAAACGGATTACCGGCAAGGACTGGAAATAAGTTTAAGATTAAGGGAGGAAAATTGATGAGAGGAAGTTGTAATTTCTCTAAAAAAGGAAATACAGTTCAGCAGAGTTCAAATGAGGTAGAATTAACTCAGGCTGAGCTGAATGAAGATAAAATGAGCGAAGAGTGTGGAGTTTTTGGTATTTTTAATGCTGATGCTGAGAGCAGTGCAGCCGAATTGACCTATCTTGGTTTAATTGCCTTACAGCACCGGGGGCAGGAAAGTGCCGGTATTTGTGCCAACTATCAGAAGAATTTTAATCTGCATAAAGGAATGGGTCTGGTAGAAAGTGTTTTTGAAAAAGAAGATATTAAAAATCTAAAAGGTGAGATGGCAATTGGTCATGTTCGCTATTCTACAAGCGGCTCCAGTAAACTTGCCAATGCTCAGCCAATTTTGATTAATAGTATTAAAGGTGATCTGGCTTTAGCTCATAATGGTAATCTGGCCAATGGAGCTGAGTTAAGAAATAATTTAGAGCAGAATGGATCAATTTTTCATTCTAACTTAGATACGGAAGTAATTGCACATTTGGTGGCCCGTTCCTTTGAAGATAATATTGTTGAGGCTTTAGTTCAGAGTTTACACCAGCTAAAAGGTGGTTTTTCATTGGTGGCAATGACCAAAGATCAGCTGGTGGCAATCCGTGATCCACGTGGATTTAGACCACTTTCAATTGGGAAATTAGGTAACAGTTATATTGTGGCTTCAGAAAGCTGTGCCTTTGATATTATTGGGGCAGAGTTTGTAAGAGATGTGGACCCAGGTGAAGTAGTAGTGATTGATGAGGATGGAATTAAAAGTAGGCGCTATACAGGAGAAAATGGTACCAGCCTCTGTGTTTTTGAATATATTTATTTTGCCCGTCCAGACAGCAACATTGCTGGACAAAATGTACTGCTGGCCAGAAAAAAAATGGGTAAACAGCTGGCTCGCGAGATAGATATTGAGGCAGATATTGTAGTTCCAGTACCAGATTCCGGTATTGCTGCAGCTTTAGGTTTTGCTGAGGAATCGGGTATTCCTTATGCTCAGGGGATTTTAAGGAACCGCTATATGGGCAGGACTTTTATTCAGCCGACTCAGGAGATCAGAGATTTAAAAGTCAGGCTCAAGCTCTCACCGATCAAAGAAATTATTGAAAATAAAAAAGTTATTTTAATTGATGATTCAATTGTTCGAGGTACGACAAGTAAACAGATTATAGGTAGGATTAAAGAGGCAGGAGCCAAAGAAGTTCATATGGCAATTTCTTCACCGCCTGTAGAACATCCCTGTTATTTTGGGCTTGACACCTCACGTCGGCAGGAGTTAATTGCCAGCAGTAATTCGGTAGAAGAAATAAGTGAGAGCATTGGTGCTGACAGTCTTCATTACTTGAGTCAGACAGGAATGCTCAAATCAATCAAAACTGAGGTTGAGCTCGGTTTTTGTACTGCCTGTTTTGATGGAGATTATCCGATAGATAATCGCTACTTAAGTGAGGAGGATTAGCTATGGGTTTAGATTACAAAAAAGCTGGAGTCGATATTGATGCCGGCAATCAGGCAGTTGAGTTAATTAAAGAAGATGTTAAGTCAACCTTTGGTCCGGAAGTAATGACGGGTCTTGGAGGTTTTGGTGGGCTTTTCAAACCTGATTTAAGTAATTATCAGAATCCGGTTTTAGTTTCCGGAACAGATGGAGTTGGTACTAAACTTAAACTGGCTTTTGAACTGAATATTCATAATACAATTGGTATTGACCTTGTAGCAATGTCAGTTAACGATATCTTAGCTCAGGGAGCTCAGCCTTTATTTTTCCTAGACTATTTGGCGGCAGGGAAACTGGAGCCTAAAAAAACAGCTGAGATTGTAAAAGGAATTGCAGCTGGTTGTAAGCAGGCTGGGGCAGCGCTGATTGGCGGAGAAACTGCCGAGATGACCGGTTTTTACCAGCCGGGAGAATACGATCTGGCCGGTTTTGCAGTTGGAATTGTCGATCAAGATCAGATTATTACTGGTAAAGAGATTACAGCAGGAGATTTAGTTATCGGTCTTAAGTCAGATGGACTGCACAGCAATGGTTTTACACTGGCTCGAGCCGCACTTTTTGATAAAGCTGGTTATGATTATACTGCTCAAGTAAAGGGGCTTGAAAAAAATCTCGGAGAAGAGCTGCTCAGACCGACAAAAATTTATGTAAAAACAGTATTAGAGATTTTAGCTGGGTTTGAGATTAAAGGAATTGCTCATATTACAGGAGGTGGCTTAATTGAAAATCTACCTCGAATTCTGTCTGCAGGGCTCAAAGCTGAAATAAGAAGGAAAAGCTGGCAGCCCCAGATAATTTTCAAGCTGATCCAGGAAGCAGGAGAAATTGCAGAAAAAGAAATGTATAGAACCTTTAATATGGGTATTGGCATGATCTTAGTTATACATAAAAAAGATAAAGATCAAATTTTAGATAAATTAAAGCAGATGGGAGAAGAAGCCTGCTTGATTGGAGAAATAAAAGCAGGAGCTGGAGATAGCTCTCTCGAATTAAAGTAAAGAAGGTGCAGAAATGCTTAAAATAGCTGTTTTTGCCTCAGGCAGAGGCTCAAATTTTCAATCAATTATTGACAATATCAAAAATGGAAAGATTCCGGCAGAAGTAAAACTTTTAATTAGTGATAATCAGGATGCCGGTGTTTTAAAGCGAGCAGAAAGCGAGAATATTGAGCATCTATTTATTGACCCTGCTCATTTTGAAACAAAAGCTGATTACGAAGAAGAGCTGATCGGACTTTTAAAAAACGCCGGAGTTGAGCTTGTAGTTCTGGCCGGGTATATGCGGATTTTATCCCCACTTTTTGTAAGACATTTTAAAAATAAGATTATCAATATTCATCCTTCACTCTTACCTGCATTTAAAGGGCTTAATGCTCAAAAACAGGTTGTTAAATATGGTGTGAAATACAGCGGTTGTACAGTGCATTTTGTTGATCAGGGAATGGACACCGGTCCGATTATCAAACAGGCAGTGGTAGAGGTTAAAGAAGATGACAATGCAGATGATTTAGCAGCAAGAATTTTAAAAAAAGAACATAAAATTTATCCTGAAGCAGTAAAATTAATTGCAGAGGGAAGAATAAAAATTGAAGGACGGAAAGTTAAAATTATAAAGGAGGAAAAATAACTTTGTCTAAAATTAAAAGAGCATTACTCAGTGTTTCAAATAAGGAAGGTATTGTAGATTTTGCCAAAGGCTTAAAAGAATTTGATGTAGAAATTATTTCAACAGGTGGTACTGGTAGAATGTTGAAAGAAAATGGAATTGAAGTTACAGATATTGATGAAGTAACAAATTTTCCGGAAATGATGGACGGAAGGGTCAAGACTTTACATCCAGCAGTTCACGGTGGTATTTTAGCAGTTAGAGGTAATGAAGAGCACTTAAAAGAAATTGCAGCTCAGGATATCGAACCAATTGATCTGGTAGTCTGCAATCTCTATCCTTTTGCCGAAACTATTGCCAAAAAAGATGTAACTTTAGAAGAAGCAATTGAAAATATTGATATAGGTGGTCCGACAATGATCCGCTCAGCTGCTAAAAATAATAATGATGTAGCAGTTGTAGTTGATCCGGCTGATTATGATCAATTTTTAGCTGAAATGAAAGTTGGCAGTGGAGCTTTGACAAAAACTAAAAAATTAAAGCTTGCCTATAAGGCTTTCCACCACACTGCTGAATATGATCAGAGAATACAGAAGTATTTAGAAGAAATTGTGCTGTCTGAGGAGGAGAAAAAAGAACTTCCAGAGACATTACTCGACCGCTATGATAAAAGGGAAGACCTACGCTATGGAGAAAATCCGCATCAGAAAGCAGCTTTTTATTTAGAACAGGAGCAGAATGAGCCTTCGATTTCTACTGCTGAGCAGCTGCACGGTAAAGGAATGTCCTATAATAACATTAATGATACTGATGGAGCTTTAGAGTTGATTAAAGAATTCAACGCAAAACCAGCTGCAGCAGTAATTAAACACGCCAATCCCTGTGGAATGGCGACGGCTGATAATCTAAAAGAAGCTTTTGTTAATGCTCATGCAGGTGATCCCTTATCTGCCTTTGGTTCAATTGTAGCAGCCAACAGGAGGATTGATGCAGCAACAGCTAAAGAAATTGCTGATCAGGACAAATTTATTGAAGTTGTAATTGCTCCCGATTATGAGGCTGAGGCTTTAGAAATTTTAAAAAAGCGTTCTGATAAAATGCGTATTCTAAAAACCGGAGAGCTTTCTATTAATCGGGAAAAACCAGGTTACAGCATGAAAAAGGTAACAGGTGGACTTTTAGTACAGGATAGAGATTTAGCTCAGACTACTGCTGAAGATCTGGAAGTAGTAACCGAAAAAGCTCCAACTGAAGAGCAGATCAATGACTTACTATTTTCCTGGAAGGTAGTAAAACACGTTAAATCAAATGCAATTGTAATGGCCAAAGATGAGATGGTAGTTGGTGTTGGAGCTGGTCAGATGAGTCGAGTTGATTCGATGATTATTTCCGGACGCAAAGCTGACGGCCGTCAGGAGGGTGGAGTTGTGGCCTCAGATGCCTTTTTCCCATTTCCTGATGCAGTTGAAAAAGCAGCTGAACTGGGAATCAAAGCAATTATTCAGCCCGGTGGTTCAATCCGTGATGATCAGGTTATAGAAGCCTGTAATAAATTAGGAATTGCCATGGTCTTTACAGGGAAGAGGCACTTTAGACATTAGATTCTAATTGAAGAAGCAATTTAAATTAAAAAATCCAGTTAAATTGGATTAATATAGATTTCCCTAATCAATTCTCCATTTCTTATTAATGGTACCTACCCAGCCATTAATCAGGGTGGAGAATTTTTATTATAAAAATGAAAAAAACCGCCTCGGGAAAAAGGCGGTTAAAACAAGGAGAAAAGTATCTATTACTTTTATCTATGCTTAAAGCTGTCCTCTGCAACAGCTTCAAAAAGGGGATAACAAATCTCTATCTCTTTGCTACAATTATATAATATCAGTGGATTATTAAAAAAACTTTAAATAAAGATTAGAAAATGATTAAAAAGAAAAAATTGACTAATTTTAGTTTTTAGTTGATTAGAAAATGCAACTTTAAATAACATTAAAATTATCAGTAATAGTTACTAATTACCAGTATAACAGGGATAATAGCTATGTTTTTTACAAATAATCTTGACAAAGTAAATAGGTTTAGTTATAATTAGAAGCGTCTGAAGTTGAGAATCATTTTCAAACAAAATAAGATCAAGGAGGAATTAAGGTGAAAAAATTAATTATAGTAACAATTATAATTAGCATTTTTGTTGGTCTGGGAACAGCTGCTGCAGCAGCAGAAGAGGTAAATTTATATACAAATCGTCATTATGATACAGATGAGGAGATTTTGAATCGTTTTACAGAAGAAACAGGAATTGAAGTTAATGTACTTAAGGGTGATTCTGATCAGTTAATCGAAAGAATTGCCAGAGAAGGGAAAAATTCTCCCGCTGATGTTTTAATAACTGCCGATGCAGGTAGGTTACATAGAGCAAAGGAAAGAGATATTCTGCAGTCAGTTAGTACTGAAACACTGACTCAAAATGTACCAGCAAATTTAAGAGATGAAGATAATTACTGGTATGGCTTAACAATAAGAGGTAGAGTCATAGTTTATTCTAAAGATCGAGTTGATCCAGAAGATTTAGCAGGTTATGGAGATTTAACTTCAGATCAATGGCAGGATAAAATTGTAGTAAGATCTTCCGAAAATATTTATAATCAGTCACTTTTAGCTTCTTTAGTTTCAATTTATGGAGAAAAGTGGGCTGAAGACTGGGCAGCTGGTATTGTTGACAATATGGCCCGTAAGCCACAGGGTAATGACCGCGCTCAGGCAACAGCTGTTGCAGCAGGTGAAGGAGATCTGGCAATTATGAACACCTATTATTTAGGAAAAATGATTAATTCTGATAATCCGGCTGAAGTTGAAGTAGCAGAAAATGTTGGCATCCATTTTCCTGATGGTGAAAACGGGACCCATATTAATGTAAGTGGAGCCGGTGTTGTCAAAAATGCTCCCAATAAGGATAATGCTGTTAAGCTCTTAGAATATCTTAGTTCAGCTTCAGCACAGAAATTCTTTGCTTCTGCAAATTACGAATATCCGGTTAATCCAGAAGTAGAGGCCTCTGAACTTCTGCAGTCCTGGGGAGATTTTGAAACACAGAATATTAATCTGACAGAACTTGGAATCCACAATCAGACAGCGGTAAGAATTTTTAACCGTGTGGGCTGGCAGTAAAATTAAGGTCCAGCAGTTAACTTTTAGTATTCGATTTATTTAAAAATCATATTTGGGACATTTGTCCTATAGTATATTAATGAGGTTGGTGTAAAAATGCAGCTATTAAAAAAGCTAAAAAAAGCTTCGCCAGGCTGGTTTTTGCTGACAGTCGGGATTATAATTCTGCTTTTAATTCCAAATTTAAACATTATTATTAATTTATTTGGAGAAGCAGGTGAGAACTGGGAGCATGTAAGAAATTATCTGCTTGTTAACTACTTTCAAAACTCTCTGATATTAGTACTTGCTACCGGTCTGCTGGCGGCCTTTTTAGGAGCAGGTTTAGCCTGGGTAATAGCTGCTTATAATTTTCCAGGAAGGGATTTTTTGAGCTGGGGGCTGATTTTGCCTCTGGCTATTCCTCCCTATATAGGAGCCTATGTTTATCAGGGAATGTTTAGCTATACAGGGCCATTACAGACATTTTTGAGAAATAAATTTCAACTGCGACTTTCACAGCAGTATTTTGATTTCATGAACATCAGAGGTGCTATTTTTATCTATACAATTTTTCTTTTTCCTTATGTTTTTTTAATGACCAGAGCCTTTTTGTCTAAACAGTCAGCTTCTCTGCTGGAAAGCTCAAGGCTTCTGGGAAAAAGTGACAATACTATCTTTTTTAAAATCATTCTGCCTCTTTCCCGCGGAGCAGTAGTTGCCGGCAGCAGTCTGGTAATGATGGAGGTTTTAAATGATTATGGTGTTGTAAAATATTTTGGGATTAGTACCTTTACCACAGCAATTTTTAAAAGCTGGTTTGGAATGGGAGATTTACCAACATCGGTGAGGCTGGCAGTAATGGCTATGCTGGTGATATTTGTAGTTTTGTTTATAGAAAAACTGCTGCGGGGAGGTAGAAAGTACAGCTATTCTACTTCTAATATTAGACCGGTGAGCAGAAGAAAACTAGAAGGGAGTAGAAAAGTACTGGCTCAGCTTTTTACCTATGGAGTTTTCTTTTTTGGGTTTCTACTTCCCACGGTTCAACTTTTATACTGGAGTTTTTTAAGCAGAGGTGGAGGGTTAATGGAAACTCTGCATTTTGCTTTCACTTCCTTTTTAACTGGAGGAGGGGCAGCGGTTCTAATTTTGACAGGTGCAGTGATAATTGCAACAACAGCCCGGATGAGTTCCAATTTTGTCTCCAATCTTTTAGCACGGATTACAATTCTTGGCTATTCTATTCCTGGGGCTGTAATTGCAGTTGGAGTTTTGCTTTTTATGCTGCAGCTTGATGGTGTCTTATCTTTTCTGCAGACGGGATTTGGAATAGAAGCAAACGTTGTTTTAAGCAGTACCTTAGTTATGTTAATTTTTGCCTATGCCGTGCGTTTTATGGGAATTGCTTTTAATTCGGTTAACAGCGGTTATGAAAAAATTGGTGAAAGCTATTTTGAAGCTTCCAGAACTCTGGGTAAAGGAGTTACGGAAACATTCTTTAAAATTGATCTGCCGATGCTGAAACCAGCTTTAATGAGTGGATTTTTACTTGTTTTTATAGAAATAATGAAAGAACTACCGCTGACCATGATTTTAAGACCTTTTAATTTTGATACCCTGGCAACAAAAGCTTTTGAATATGCTTCTGATGAGATGATTTATAGAGCCGCCGATCTATCTCTGGTTCTAATTTTCTTTTCAGCAGCTGCTATCTATTTAATTACTCATCACCGAAGGAGGAAAAATAATGCAGTTAGAAATTAAAAATTTAACTTTTGCCTATAATAAAAAAGAAGCTAATATAGTTGATAATTTCAACCTGGAAGTAAAAAAGGGGGAGGTTGTAGCTTTAGTTGGTGCCAGCGGCAGTGGTAAAAGTACAGTGCTGCGTTTAACTGCCGGACTGGAAATACCTGACAGTGGAAAAATTTCAATTGCAGGTCAGACTGTAGCTGGAGACCATAAATTTCGAGCAGCAGAAAAAAGAGAAGTGGGAATGGTTTTTCAGGATTATGCCCTTTTTCCCCATTTGAGTGTGGAAAAAAATATTGCTTTTGGAATCGATCATTTAAGTAAAGATAGGAGAAAAGCCAGGGTCAAAGAGCTTTTAAAACTGGTAAACTTAGAAGGTTTTGAAAAAAGATATCCCCATCAATTATCAGGGGGGCAGCAGCAGCGAATCGCTCTGGCTAGAACCCTTGCTCCAGGGCCAAAACTTTTACTTTTAGATGAACCTTTCAGCAACCTGGATGCCGAATTAAAAGATAAAATCAGGGGTGAATTGAATCAGATAATTAAAGAAATTGGAGTTACAACTATTTTAGTTTCACATGATAGAGAAGATGCAGAATTTATGCAGGCTAGAGAGATTATAATGAATTAAAATGATTTTTAAAAAAGCGAACAGGCTTTAAGTTTTCTTATTAGTAACAATTATTAATAATAACTGTTATGACGGGCAGAATAAACAATTTTTTTGCAAAAAAATCTTGACAAAAGTAATTTAGTTATATATAATTTTACTTGAAGTTGAGAATCGTTTTCAATTAATTATCTTTTAATAAGAAATAAGAACAAAATGTCCTTCGGACAATCTGTAATATAGTAAGGTTAAATTTTTTTAGATTAGTTTTAGGTTAACCTAAAAATTGGGGGAAAAGAAATTGGAAGCAGAGATTAATTTATCAGAATCACTGGAAGATTATCTGGAAGCTATTTTTAATTTGATCAAAGAAAATGGTTCAGCTAGAGTAACAGATATTGCACGTTATTTAGAAATAGCAGCGTCTTCTGTCAATCAGGGTTTAAAAAAATTGAATCAAGAAGGTCTAATTAGTCAAGAAAAGTACGGTCCAATAAAATTGACTAAAAGTGGTTTCAAAGCAGCAGAAAAGATCTACTGCAGACATAAAATTTTATATATTTTTTTTAACAAAACACTCGGTGTAAGTAAAAAAAATGCTGATCAGGATGCCTGTAGTATTGAACATGCTTTAAGTGAAGAAAGTTTCAGCAAAATGGTTGAATATCTAATTAAAAATAATTATATAGAAAAGAAAAATTGTGCTTTCGAAATGAACACCGAGAAGGAGGAAGTAAAAATGACAGCAGAACAGCTGATGCTGGATAAAATTAAAGTTGGCTCTAAAGTAGAGGTAGTAAAAATTGAGTCTAAAGGTCGTTTAAAAAGAAAATTAATGGATATGGGTTTAAATAGAGGTGCTAAGGTTGAAGTTAAAGGCAAGGCGCCAATGGGAGATCCAATCGAAATTAAGGTTAGAGGTTACAGTTTGAGTTTGCGCCGGGACGAAGCAGCAGAGATCCTGGTAAAGGAGGTTTAAAATTGATGCCTTTAGCGATGTTAAGAAAAGGAGAAACAGCCTGTATCAAAGAAATAATTGGCGGCAGAACAGCAAAGGGTAAATTAACAGATTTAGGTTTTGTCAGCGGGAAAAAAGTTAAGATTCACAGCAGTTCAGGTGGTCCCTTAATTGTAGCTTTGGGAGACAATAGAGTTGCACTGGGACACGGACTGGCTCATAAAGTAATGGTAGATACTGAAGGATGTGAAAGTTAATGTCATTAAATAAATTAAGAGGAAAAAATAATGAAGTTAAATTAGCTCTGGCTGGCAATCCCAACTCCGGTAAGACAACTATGTTCAATGAACTTACAGGTTCCAGACAGCATGTTGGAAACTGGCCGGGTGTTACAGTAGAAAAGAAAACAGGTAGGGCTTCCTATCAGAATTATTCACTGGAGGTTATTGACCTTCCTGGTACATATTCTCTGGGAGCATATTCGGAAGATGAAGTAGTGGCAAGAGATTTTCTAACTACCGGCGATTATGATGTAGTTTTAAATATTATTAATTCTGCTAATCTTGATCGTAATCTATATTTTACAGTTCAGCTTTTAGAGATGGGTGTAGATTTAATTGCAGTCTTAAATATGGCTGATGAGGCTGAGAAAAAGGGAATTAAGATTGATAAACAGAAACTTGGTCAGCTGCTGGGCACTCCTGTTGTAGAAACTGTTGCCAGTAAAGGTCGAGGAATTGACAATCTATTTGCGAAAACTGTTCAGCATCGTGATTTATCTGAGGCTGCTTTAAAAATCGATTACGGCAGTGAGGTAGAAGCTTTAATTTCCGAAGTAGTTTCAATGCTCAAGAAATTTGATTTCACCGGTCAGATCAATCAGCGCTGGGCAGCAGTTAAGTTGATTGAGCATGATCCGGAAGCTGTAAAATTACTGGAGAGAGAAGTCGGAGCTTCTAAGGCTAAAAAAATCAAGAGTTTAATTGCGGAGAGGGAACTCAAGGCTGAAGATGATTTTGATAATATTATAATTGATCGAAAGTATGAATTTATAAATAAAGTTATTGCCGAAAGTGTACAGCGGCCAGCAGAAGATCAGGAGCTGGAAAATGTATCTGATAAAATTGACACGATTGTAACCAATAAGTATCTTGGGATTCCTATCTTTATGACAGTTATGTGGGCAATTTTTAAGTTCACATTTACTGTTGGTGAACCACTGATTGGGTATATAGAGACTTTCTTTGAAGCTGCAGGGGGCTGGATTGGCAGTCTGCTTTTAGGAGCAGGAGCTTCACCACTTATTACTTCCTTTATAACTGATGGAATTATTGGTGGGGTAGGTTCGGTACTGGTTTTTATTCCAAATATTTTTCTATTATTTCTGGCGATTGGTGTTTTAGAAGACAGCGGTTATATGTCCCGAGCAGCCTATGTTATGGATAAGGTAATGAGCAAACTTGGTTTGCACGGAAAGTCCTTTATTCCCATGATTGTTGGCTTTGGCTGTAATGTGCCAGGAGTAATGGCAACCAGAACTTTAGACAGTAAGCGGGACAGAATTATTTCAATTTTAATTAATCCACTGATGTCCTGTTCAGCCAGATTACCTGTTTATGTAGTATTTGCTGGTGCTTTATTTTCCAATCATGCCAGTACAGTTGTCTTTTCACTCTATGCATTGGGGATTGTAATGGCAGTAATTATGGCAGGTGTCTTTAATAAAATATTATTCAAAGGTGAGCGTTCTCACTTTGTAATGGAACTGCCACCTTACCGTTTTCCAACTTTAAAAGGTGTCTTTATTCATATGTGGGAAAAGGTTGGAGCCTTTCTAAAAAAAGCGGGTACAATTATTTTCTCAGTTGTAGTCTTAATCTGGGTACTTGCTAATTTACCACTGGGTGTAGAATATGCTTCTGCAGAAAGCTTAATTGGTCAGTTTGGACAGCTGATAGCTCCAATTTTTGAACCCTTAGGATTTGGCAGTTGGCAGGCAGCATCATCACTTGTCTTTGGTATTTTAGCAAAAGAGGTAGTTGTTGGCACTTTAGGTGTGGTTTATGCAGCTGGAGAAGGCGGCTTGAGAGCAGCTTTAACAGCAAACTTCAGTCCACTGGCAGCCTATTCATTTTTAACCATGGTGCTTTTATATACTCCCTGTATTGCTACTCTGGGAGCTATTAAATCAGAAACTCAGAGCTGGAAGTGGCCCTTAATTACAGCCTCTTATCTTTTTGTCCTGGCCTGGGTAGTAGCTTTTATAGTTTACCAGGGTGGAATGCTGCTCGGTTTAGGAGTTTAATCAAATAATTAAAAATGTTTTAAGCTTGTAAGTTTAAGGAGGTAATTATGGAATATTTATTTTTAGGAGTTTTAGGTTTTGGCAGTCTTTATTATATAGGGAAAAAGGTTTACGGTGGGATTAAGGGAACAGATAGTCCTTGTGCCGGCTGTAGTGATAAAAGCTGTCCGGCAGCAGGTGGAAAAGAGTAATATAGGTATATATAATATAGGTACCAGGTACAAATAAGCTTATTTGTACCTGGTACCTAATAATAAAAATAATAATATTTAAATTGCCTGTTCCTGTTCTGAAAGCATAATTTCTTCTTCAAAATGAGTACTGTTAATTTTTCTAATGTAAATTCCCATTGTGGTAATAGCAACTACAATACCGGCTATAACTGAGAAGTTATAAGCAAGTTGGAAACCCTCAGGTGCATAGAGAATATAGGTTACAGAAACAGCTGTCATAAAGAAAGCTGGAATTGAAGCGATCCAGTGATTTTTACCGCGCTTAGCAAGCCACATTGCTCCAGCCCATAAAACAACCATTGCTACTGTCTGATTTGACCAGGCAAAATAACGCCAGAGAGCATCAAAGTTAATCTGAGATAGAGCTCCACCAACAATGAAAATTGGAATAGCAAGCAGTAATCTATTTTTAACAGACTTCTGCTCGAGTCCAAAAATATCAGATAAAGTTAAACGCACACTTCTAAAAGCAGTATCTCCAGAAGTGATTGGAGCTGCAATTACACCTAACATTGCCAGCACTCCACCGACAGCTCCCATCATTGTACCTGTAATCTCGTGGACGACACCGGCCGGTCCACCAAGAGAAGCTAGAGCTTCATTTAAGCCACCAGTTCCCTGGAAGAATGTCATAGCTGCAGCAGCCCAGATTAGTGCCACAATACCTTCTGCTACCATTGCACCATAGAAAATTTTGCGTCCTTCTTTTTCACTGCTTGTACAGCGAGCCATAATTGGTGACTGAGTTGAGTGAAAACCACTAATTGCACCACAGGCGATTGTTACAAATAGTAAAGGCCAGATTGGTAATTCACCAGGGTGCAGATTGTTTAAAGCGATATTTGGAATATTATAATCTCCAAAAATCAATCCTCCACCAACACCCAGAGCCATAATTAAAAGTGCACCACCAAAGATTGGATATAATTTACCGATTATTTGATCAACTGGTAAAAAAGTAGCAATAAAATAGTAACCCAAAATAATAACTAACCAGATATTGACTCCCATAAAGCCTGGTGTTAAGTTAGCCAGCAGCATAGCAGGGCCAGTCATAAAAACAGTTCCCACTAAAACTAAAAGTACAATACTAAAGACCCTCATAACCTGTCTAATTGTGCCGCCAAGATTTTCCCCAATAATCTCAGAGATGGAGGCTCCACCAGAGCGGATAGAAAGCATGCCGGAAAGATAATCATGAACACCACCGGCAAAAATTGTTCCAAATACTATCCAAAGAAAAGCACTTGGGCCCCATAATGCACCGGCGATCGCCCCAAAAATTGGTCCTAAACCAGCAATGTTTAAAAACTGAATTAAAAACGCTTTTTTCCAGTCCATTGCTATGTAATCTACACCGTCTTCCATCGAAATTGCAGGAGTTTCTCGCTCCGACTGTGAATCAAAGATTTTGTCTACAATTTTTCCATAAGTAAAATAACCAATAATTAAAACAGCTAAAGAAATAAGAAAAGATGCCATAAAATATAACCCCCTAATAGTTTTTTAATACATCTTAATTATATCTGGATCAGGGGATTATAAAAGGCATTTTAACTGAATTGTAAAAATATTATACTCAATTGCATTATTTAAGATTTAACAGTGTATTTATTTGATCAACCTTGGATCTGCTGACTGGAATTTTATGTTCCGAAAAATCTTCCATTAATACCTGATATTTACCTTTAAACCAGGGAATTACAGCTTTGATATGCTTTAGATTAACAATATAGCTTTTATGAATTCGAAAAAATTGTTCCGGCAGCATATTTTCTAAGTCTTTGAGCTGAAATTGGGTTATATATGATTTTTTATAACAGTGAGCCCAAACCTTTTTATTTTTTGTTGAAAAGTAGTAGATATCTTTAAAGTTAAGCATCAGATAATAATCTTTTTCCATAACGGCAATTTTATTTAGACATTCTTTTTGTTTGGAATTATTTAAATTGGCAAAAAGATTTTCTAACTGCTGATTAAAATTATTATTATTATTATTATTATTATCCCTAATTTCTTTTTTTGCCTTTTCTAAACTTTCCTGCAGCCGTTGGTCAGAAATCGGTTTCAGCAGATAATCTACAGCAGATAGCTGAAAAGCTTCAACAGCATATTCATCATAAGCAGTTGTAAAGATTATATAAGGAGCATTTTGCTGCTGGTTTAAAATTCTAGCAATTTCGATTCCACTTTTACCAGGAATCTGAATATCTAGAAAGAGCAAATCAATTTTTACTTTCTTTAATAACGAAAGTGCCTTTTCACCATCAGCTGTTTCAGAGATAACTTCAAAGTCAGGATCTTCTTCAATTAAAAATTTTAATTCATCTCGAGCCAGCTTCTCATCTTCGACAATCATAGTTTTGACTATCAATTTGCTTTTCTCCTCTCAAAAAGAAATTCAGAAGGGATATTTATTATATTGCGGGTACCCTTATTATTTTTAGCCTCTATAATAAGTTCAGCGTTATTTCCATAGACAGAGTGCAGTCTTTCCTGGATATTGCTAATTCCTATGCGATCATTATTTCCTTTTTCAATTTCAAAAATTTTATCCTGAGAAATTCCACAACCATTATCTTCGATGATGACCTGAAGTTTATCAGCTATTTTTTGAGCATTAATAATTATTTTGCCGCCCTTTTCCTGAGGATAAATTCCATGTTTAATAGAATTCTCAATTAAGGGTTGAATAATAAAAGGTGGGATAATTGTATCTTTTAATTCAAATGGTATTTCCCATTTAACTTCAAGCCTTTTATCCAATCTAGCCTTTTCTATACTTAAATAGTCTTTGCAAAAATCAATTTCTTCAGCTAAAGTTATTTGGTAGACATCTCTTTTCAATGTTCTGCGAAAAATTCCGGCTAGTTTTATCAGTAGTTCTCTGGCTTGTTGGGGTTTGGTTCTGCAAACTGCAGCTACTGCATTGAGCGAATTAAAAAGAAAATGGGGGTTGATTTGTGCCTGTAAAGCTTTTAGCTCCGCCTCACTTTTTAGTTCAGCTTGTTTTGATAATTTTGCAAGTTTAATTTGAGTAGCTAAAAAGCTTGCTATTCCCTCAGCTAATTTAATATCGAGGACAGTTATTTTCTGCTGACAGCGATACAATTTTAACAGGCCGTAAATACTATCTTCAATTTTTAAAGGTGTAATGACTGCATCTGTTAATTGACAGCTGTCATGTTTACAGTTAATATTTTTTTTACTGTCTATTAAAATCGTCTTTTTTTCTGCTATGGCTTTGCGGCTGGCTTCTGTTTTAATTTTTTCGCCTGCTAAATGGTGATCTGCTCCGGTTCCAGTAAAAGCAATAACTTTTTCTTTGTCAGTTAGGGAAACTGCATCAACCTGACTTTCCTTTTTAATCATTTTTATAATTTCTGCAGCAGCTTCTGGATTTAAATCATTTTGGAGCAAAGGTAAGGATCGATCAGCAATAGAAAGTACTTTTTCTGCCTGGAAAGCTCTAATTTTTTCATTATCTTCTTTTACCTTATTCAAAATACTGATAAAAATAGCAATTCCAATACTGTTGCTTAAAATCATTGGGATCCCAATGATTTTAACTAATTCAACAGCTTGACTAATTGGGCGACTGAAGAGCACAACAATAATCATTTCAATTGTTAAAGCAACAACACCAATTAAAAAGCCGTTTTTGAAGTCAATTTCATTATTTTTGTATTTTTTATAAAAAAGACCACCGATTAATCCACTACTTGTCGTACCAATTGCACAGGCTAAAGCAGTAAAACCACCTAGAGAAAAGCGGTGCAGACCGGCAATCAAACCTGCTGTTATCCCAACAAGCGGACCACCGAGAAGTCCCCCCATTAAAGCACCAATAGCCCGAATGTTGGCATAGGCATTCATAATAATGATGCCCAAAAAAGTTCCAGTGATCGAAAGTACGGCAAAGAAAATTGTTAAAAATATTTTTTCATATTTATTAAAATTATCATCAAAAATGTGTTTTACACTACTGAGACGGCTGAGAATATATGCAAAAGTAGCAATAACACTCATGCTTTTGAATAAAGTAAATAGTAATTCCAAAATTTTATTGTTAAACATGATCCTCTCCTTTAAAAAGTCAAAGTCAGCACCTAAATAAATAATACTACAATATAAGTCTTTATTCAAATTTGATTGATTGCTATTATTTAACTTAATTGATATACTAAAGGGTATAGTAGAGAATAAGAATTTCAAAAAGATCTAGGAGGAGGAAAATGGAAAAAGAAAATATACGTTATCAACAAGGGAAAAAAATATCAATTATTAGCATCTTAAGTAATGTTTTACTTGCTGTACTTAAAATATTTATTGGATTTTTTGCTAATAGTAAAGCCTTAATTGCAGATGGGTTTCATTCTGTTTCAGATATGGCCTCAACAATGATTGTGATGGTTAGTATGAAATTTTCAGAAACACCAGCTGATAAAAATCATCCTTATGGACATGAAAAAGCTGAAGCACTTGGGACCAATATTTTAGCAGTTATTTTAGTTTTGACTGCTTTTTTTCTGGGACGAGATGCAGTTTTAACAATTGTGAGTGGTAATATTGCGGAGCCTGGGAGCTGGGCTTTATTTGCTGCTTTTGTTTCAATTATAGTTAAAGAAATACTTTATAGATTTACAATAAAAATTGGAGAAGAAATTAACAGCAGAGGCTTGATTGCAGATGCTCATCATCACCGCTCAGACGCTTTATCATCAATAGCAGCTCTGATCGGAATTGGGGGAGCTAAATTAGGCTTTAGGTTTTTAGATCCGCTGGCAGGGTTGGTTGTAGCACTTTTAATTTTAAAAGTTGGTTATGAAATAATGAGGGATACTTCTTATGAACTAATGGATGGACGTCCGGATAAAGAAAAAATTAATGAAATTAGAGACTTGGCAGCTGAGATTGAAGGTGTGATCGAGATTCATGACATTAAACTAAGAAGCTATGGCCCCAATTATATTGTTGATTTAAAAATAGTTGTTGAAGATCAGCTTTCGGTAGCTGATGGGCACAATATTGCCTGCCTGGTAGAAAAAAAGATTATTAAAAATAGTGATGATGTTAAAGATGTGATGGTACATGTAGATCCACTTTCTGCTCATCAAAACTAATTTTATTACTTTAAAATATAGGAGAGGGCTGCAGTGTTAAAAATAATTACTATCATCAGGGATGTAATAGAGAAAAATAAAATAGAAGCCTATCTTAATCAGGCGAAAAGAAAAATTGAAAATGTTGATTTTGAACTAGTTGGGGGATTTAATGATAATCGAAAAGCGGTTAATTATCTTTATCAAAATGATGATATCGATATCATCATAGTTGAAAATAGAGAAGACGAAATTTTTTCAGGATTAGATTTATTAATGTTGGCTGATAAAGAATTTACAGGATCAAGCATTATGCTGTTAACTGAATCAGATAAAAAACTGGATCTTGATTATGAAAACACCAATAATTTAACAGCTATTTTTAATAAAAATGATAGTTATTCAGCTTTTGCTAACCTATTATCATTAACAATGTTTAAGCAAAAAAAGAAAAAAGAAGATTTAAAAGCTAGAGAAGAGAAACTAAATGATTATCGAACTATTATTGATCATACTCATGATGCAATATTTTTAATTAGAGTTGACTGTGATGATAATTTCTATTATAAAAGAATTAATGCAACACATGAGCGTTTAACAGCTTTAACTGATAAAGAAATTAGAGGTAAGCGGGTCAACCAAATTTTTAGTGAAGAAGTAGCTGTCGAACTAGAGGCGAAATACAGTAAATGTTTAAGAAAAAAAGAAAAAATTAATTATACTGAAAAAATAACTTTTCCAGCTGGTCAGAAAGCATGGCAGACTACTTTATATCCTGTGGTCAGGAACGGAAGAGTAGAAGAAATTGTAGGGGCCTCTTATGATATAACAGAGTTAGAGAAGCAGGAACAGAAATTAAATCACATAAAAAGATATGATAAGCTTACTGGCTTATATAATAAAGAGTATTTTAACCAACTTTTTGGAGAGTTGAATCAGAATAATGAGGATAAACTAGCATTAATCTTAATTAATGTAGAAAATTTTCATTTAATTAATAAATTTTTTAGTTATCAGCAGGGAGATGAGGTCTTAAAACAAATAGCCTCAATTCTGGCTCAAATTTCAAATAAGGATATAATTACAGCTCATTTATATGCTGATCATTTTGCAGTGATGTTAAAAAATAAAAGTGATTTTCAAATAGATCAAAAACTTAATTTTGTACGGAAAAAACTTGCGAAAATTAATATTAATGGGATCTATATTGATATATCAGCAGTTTCAATGATCAAATTAGATAAAAAAACAACTGCCCAGAATTTTTTTAATGATGGGGTTTCCAAAATCAATTTTAGTAAGTATAAACAAAGTAAGGAAAGTAAGTTTTATAGTTCAATCTTAAATTATGTAGAAGAAAATAATTATATCAACTTAAGGCAGGGAAATAGACTTTTAAAAATTTCTAAAAAGACTGCAGAATATTTTAATTTAAATTCTGAAGAAAGATCTAAGCTGCTGCTTTTAGCTAAGCATCATGATCTAGGAAAGTTAGCTCTTGCCAAAAATATTGTCAAAAAGGGTGCTAAATTAACAGAGGTAGAATGGTATGAATATCAAAAATATGTTCTAAATTCAGCAGTTTTTGCAGCTTACTATCGTGATTTAGTTGATATTTGTGATCTTATTTATTCTCAGGCAGAACACTTTGACGGGAATGGATGGCCTCAGGCTTTAAAAGGAGACCAAATTCCATATTTAAGCAGACTTTTTGCAGTAATTAATTTTTACAGTAAATTAAAATCAAATATTTACTTCCCTTTTCTGCAAAATAAGTACTATTTTGGAGCTTTAGAGGAAAAGGAAATCATTGATGAATTAGAATATTATAAATCTAAAGTATTTGATCCAGAAATTGTGGATAAATTCATTAATTTTTTAAATAATAAAAATAAATAGAATACAACCAATTAAAATTCATGTTATCCACAAGTTATTAACAAAACAGGTGTTTTATCCACAGTTGTTAACATTTAATTAACAAAAGATGTGGATTAATCAGCATAGTTACCAACATGTTATCCACAAATTGTGGATATTAAAAATGATTATCACTTACAATGATCGATAATATGTAAATAAAAGCCATTTTAGTAGATTTTATAAAGATTAATGTGGATAAAATAATAAAGGAGGTAGAACATGAGAAAATTTTCTCGAATAAAATCAAGTGAGATCGGTCATACACCCGGAACTTTACATGGTATAGAGAAAGAAATTGATGCAGAAATTGAACTGATAAGATTTAATGAGGATGATATTAAGCGGGAAATGATCGAAGAATTTTCACTTGAGCTAATTGAAGAAGAGAATTATGTTAACTGGATTAATATTACCGGCATTCATGATGTTGAGCTGGTAAAGGAAGTTGGTAAGTTAATTCAGCTGCATCCACTTACACTAGAAGACATTACAAATACCAGACAACGTCCTAAAAAAGAAGAGTTTGATAATTATATAATTACAATTTTAGATATGCTTAGTTATCAAGGAGAGTACATACAGTCAGAACAGGTGAGTTTAATCTTATTAGAAAATGCAGTTATAACTTTCCAAGAAGCACATGGAGATGATTTTAATCAAGTTAGAGTTAGGATTGAAGAAAATAAAGGTCAAATTAGAAAAAAGGGCGCAGATTATTTATTTTATGCTCTCTTAGATGCAATTGTAGACAATTATTTTCATATTTTAGAAAGAAACGAAGAAGTGCTGGAGGAACTTGATGATCTGGTTGTTGCAGCTAAAACTGGCCCGGATACTTTAGAAAACATTCAGGATTTAAAACAGGAAATAGTTTTTTTGCGCAAAACTATCTGGCCTTTAAATACGATCTTTGGTAATTTATATCGGGTTGAATCACCGCTTTTATCAAAAGAAACAGATTATTATTTGCGTGATGTTTATGATCATGTAGGACAATTAATGGATGAAATTGATGTGGGTCGCGATATGCTTTCCAGTATGCTGGAAATTTATCTTTCAAATAAGAGCAACAAAATGAATGAAGTAATGCAGTTTTTAACTGTAATTTCTACTATTTTTATTCCCCTTACTTTTATTGCCGGAGTTTATGGAATGAATTTCAAATATATGCCAGAACTGGACTATAAAATTGCTTATCCTGCTGTTATGTTCTTAATGCTGTTGATTGCTGTTGTACAGCTGATTTATTTTAGGAGCAAAAAATGGCTTTAGATTTATTAGCAATTATTTCGGCAGCAGGGACAGGGGCGATAACTGGCTATTTAACAAATAATCTGGCCTTAAAGATGATTTTTAAAGAGTACGGTCCACTTGGGGGAGTGGTAATCAAGACTAAAGATGAGTTTATTGACAGCATTTCTGCTTTAGTTGAAAGAGATTTGATTAATCATCATACTTTAAAAGAAGAATTTTCTCATCCGAATTTCAAAAAAGAATTTAGTAGAACTGTAGATGACTTTATAAATAACCATTTAGAAAATCATAGTTCTAAAACTTTAATTTCTGATATACCTGCCTGGGAAGATAACCTTGAAATACTAACAGAGGGTGCAGCTGAAGCAATAGTGGAGCTTTTAGGTGTCAGTAGTGAACAACTAAAAGACGTTGAATTAAATAAACTTATTGCTGACTCTGATCAGAAGAAAATTACTGCTGGAATTTACAGCAGAATTCTGAAAAAGCTAGAATCTGAGGCTGTGGTAGAAAAGCTAGTCATTGAATTTTATCAGCAGCTGCAGAATAAAGAGTTAAAAGAGCTCTTAAATGTTGAAAGCAGAAAGCAGCTTAAAAATACCATTAAGAAGCTAAATGAAAATTTTAAGAACAACTATCAAAAACTTAACCAGCTTGAAAAAAATGATTTTAAAGAAAAAACTAAAGAACTTTTGAATTTAGAAGATTTTAGTAAAGATATAATAAATGAGATTAAAAAGATTAGAATTAATGACCTTTTAAAAAGTAAAACTGAGATTGAAAAGGCGAAAGATAAAGCAAAAATCAGGAAGATATTAAAAGAGATGTTGGTAAACATTAAAATTGAACTTAACAATTCTGATTTTATCTTAGCAGATTTTTTAACTGAAGATCTCGAGGCAGAACTAAAGGCTGAAGTAGAAAAAATTATCTCTGCTGGAGATTCAGAACTATTAAACTTCTTAACTGAAGAAGAAAACGAGTTAAATAGCTTAATCTTTGAGGCTGTAGAAGCTGAGATCGAAGCCAGTGCTGGTTTTAAAGCAATGAGTCGTCAGGGTATTTATAGTAAATATCAAGAAAATATAGACGAATATGCTTTGCCAACAACTTATCTAATAGACTATCTTAGAGACAATCTAAATGCTGATAAGCAAAAGATAACAGAGTTCTTTTTTAGCAAAATAAAAAAAATAAAGATAAATAAACTAGTAAGTAAAATTGAGGTAAAAGAGCTTACTAATAATTTAGAAACTTTAATCTGGGATTTTTATCAGCAAAATAAAGATAAAAGATTAATAGAACTTTTTTCTGAAGATTTTTTTGCTCAGGACTATTTTTCAAATAAAATTATGGATTTGTTGTTCTCCCTGATAAAAAAATTAAGCGAGGAATCAGAATCAATAGATATTATGGTTGATTATGTATTTAACTTTAGATTGAAGGATTTAATTACAGAGACAGCAGTTAATAATAAAAAGGAGATTGCTGCAGCTAATTTTTATAAATTCATGCAGGAAGAGAATGTAATTCAGGCACAAACTGCTGCTTATTTGAATCAAAATTTCTTTGCTATTTTAAATAGTGAAGTTAATAATTCTAAAGCTAAATTTAAAAATTTAATTCAAAGATCCTTTAGTAATTTAAAAACCACATTGTCAGCAGAGGAAATATCTTCTTTTTATAGGGTTTTTAGAGACAATCCAGAAGCTGTTGCAGATTTAACTGAATCAATATCGACTTTCTTTTATAATAATTTACCTGAACTATTAGAAGGCAAAATTGCTGAAGCAGCATCAACAAATTTACATAAACTTTCAGATCAGGAAGTTCAGGCTGCGATAGAAGATTTTATGGGTAAAGAATTAAAACCAATTACTTATCTAGGAGCTTTGCTGGGTGCTGCTGCTGGGTTGATTTTTGCTGCCAGTGGTGCAGAAACTGCGATCTTTAACGCTTCCCCGGTCTGGGTTGACTATTTAAGTTCAGCTGTATTATACGGTGGGGTGGGTTGGTTAACTAATGTTTTAGCAATCTGGATGATCTTTCATCCTTATCAGCAGAAAAAATTAGCTGGTTTCAAATTGCCTTTCACTCCAGGAATAGTAGCAAAGAATAGAAGTCGTTTTGCTAATTCTATGGGTAGATTTGTAGAAAAGGAGCTGCTAAAAGCTAATTCTGCAGCAGAAATTATAGAACAAAATCATTCACAAATTAGTGCTCGGACTGTAGAATTTTTTGAAGAAAATGACTATCAGCAATTTTTTGATCTTATTACAGAGAATAATCAAATTTTAGCTGAGACAATTTTGAACAGTTTAAAAAGTATAATTTCTGAATTAGATCAGCAGAGCTTTGAAAGTGCAGCAGCAGCTATTAATCAGGAATTAAATTTATTATTTAAAGAAAAAGCTGGAGACTTTGATTTTGCTTTTGAGTTTACTAAATATTTAAAAGAAGATAATGATTTCTTAAATTTAGAGTCCAGACTTAGTTCCAATTTTAAGACGGAAAAAATAATTGAAGCAGCTGCTGGTGAATATAATTTAGAATTTAGTTCAAAAGAGCTGAAAAATTTTATGCAGAACAAAGAACTTTATCCCATAGTAAAATTTTTAGTCCCGTATTTATTTGAAAGAGAAATTGATTTTGATTTAAAACAATATCTAATTAACATTGCAAAAGAAGAAGCTGATCATTATTTGGATCAGGGTCGATCTCTATTTTTGGAGCAGCAGGAAAAAACGGCTCGTTTGATTAATTTTAAGAAAGATGAAATTATAGAAAAAGAAAAAGAGAAAAAAGGTGGTCTGCTTAAAAACACCTTAATTTCTGGCGCACTCTACATGGCTGATTTAGATGAATTTATAGATTCTGTTGTGGCAAGAGTGTTTAAGCAGCTGGAAGATGAATATTTTATAGAAAATAGAAGTAAATTAGAAAGTATATATTTCTCATTTATAAATAAGATTGAAAATAAAGAACTAATGACTAAAGATAGTTTGAAGACTAATCAGATACTGAAAAGATTCTTAAATACAGAAGCGGGATCTGAACTTTTAACAGAAGCTTTATATTTAAATGAAGATCTTCTGACTGATTTAATTGATTTAACTTTTAAGTCAGAAAACAAAAAGCTTTTTTCCTTGAATTTAAGCATTGAATCTGAATTAGTTGAGTTTTTTATAAATGAGCATTTAAATCTTGAACAGAAGTTAGAGATTTTAATTCAGTTCAAAAAATTAATTTCTACAGATAATATAAAAAAGGAACTTGGTCAGTTAATAAGACAGCTTGACTTTGGTCTTTTAAATCAAGAGTTAAAGAAGATATTTGGCGGGCTTAAATTATTAGATGCCGGATATTTTGATGCTGAATTCTTAGCAAAATTTAAAGAAAATAGCAGCTCGTTATTAGATAATCAAAAATTAAGGAGATCTTTACTAAGTCAACTTGAAGCTGAGATTTCAAAAGTGACTGAGACTTTAAAAATTGAAATGAACAGAGACAGTTTAAGATATTTATTGACTTTAGTTATTGAAGCAGGAATTGATAGTTTCAAAACCAATTCCGAAGCTTTACTTTCAAGTCTTGAATTAAAAGAGTTGACTGCCAAAGAAATACGGAAAATGAATCCAGCAGAAATAGAGAATATTTTTGATAGTTTTGCCGGAGAATATTTCAATCATCTAAAACAGTACGGCTGGTTTGGTGGTGTTTTTGGTGTGCTGCAGCTGCTTTTAAGAACAGTGATTTAAATATACATCAATTTAAATTAATAGGGTGATATAATATGAATTTAAAAGGAAAAATAATTGCATTTGTTTTATTAATTTTAATATTAACTATACCTTTTTCTGGTACGGCTGCCAAAACAACTGTGGCAGTAACTATAATGCCCCAGCTGGAAATGGTGGAGGCAGTAGCGGGGGCAAGGGTAGAAGTTGTTGAAATGATACCAAAAGGCTTCAGCCCATCTAATTATGCACCATCTCCTGCTGAAATGAGAGCCTTTAATGAGGCAAGCATTTATTTTTCGATAGGAGTCCCAGCCGATATGCAGAATATTTTACCAAGAGCGGAAGACCAGTCAGATTTAGAAGTAGTAAAATTATTTGAAAGAATTGAGTCTAAATATCCTCATCGTTATTTTGGAGGAGGGGATGCTGAAGCTGAAGAGGAACATCAGGAAGTTGAGGCTGATGAACATGGTCATGGGGGGAGAGATCCCCATATTTGGCTTTCACCAGCAAGGGTTAGTTATATGGTAAAAATAATTAGAGATGAATTAATTGAGATTCTGCCTCAGTATGAAGCAGAATTTAATAAAAATGCCGAAGTTTATTTAGAAAAGCTGGCGGCAGTAGATCAAGAAAACAAGGAAATCTTAGCTCCTTATGAGGGTGAGAAAATACTGGTTTATCATCCAGCGTTTGGATATTTTATAGAGCATTATGGCCTGGAAATGATAGCAATAGAAGCTGAGGGGAAAGAGCCCGGTCCCAGACATCTGCAGGAAATTATTGAATTTGCTAAGGCAGAAGGAATAAACAATGTTTTTTATCAGGCAGAAATTGATAGTACAAAAACAAGAGCTGTTGCTGAAGAATTGGGTGGAAAAACTATCCAGCTCAATCCATTAGCTAAAAATTATCTTGAAAATCTAAAAATAATGGCTGTTAAAATGGAAGCTGAACTTAAGGAAAGAGATGATAATTAGTGAGTTATGCAGTAGAACTGAAAGATGTTTCAGTTAAATATGGTAATTTGGATGCCTTGAAAAATATCAGTCTCCAGGTTGCAGAAGGTTCTTTTTTAGGGGTTATTGGCCCTAACGGTGGTGGTAAAACTACTCTATTAAAGGTCATACTGGGGCTGATTGAACCTACAACAGGAGACATTAAAATATTTGGTCATCCTTTAGATCAGGCAGTGGATAAGATTGGTTATGTGCCTCAAATTTCAAACTTTGATCGAAACTTTCCAATTAGTGTGCTCGATGTAGTATTGATGGCTCGGCTTGGAGGAAGAGTTAGATTTTTTCATCAGTATAAAAAAGAAGATATAGAAAAAGCAGAAGCGGTATTGGAACAGCTGAATCTGCTGCAGCTTAAAGATCGTCAGATTGGAAAGCTATCTGGGGGTCAGCTGCAGAGAGTTTTAATTGCCAGAGGTCTGACTGTAGAGCCTGAGATTTTACTTTTAGATGAGCCTACTGCAAATGTTGATGCTAGTTCTACTTCGCAAATTTATCAGTTATTGAAAGAGTTAAATAAAGAAAAAACTATCATAGTTGTAACCCATGATATGGCAGCTGTTTCTTCTTATTTTGATAGTTTAGCCTGTTTAAATGAAAAACTTTATCATCACGGGGATAAACAGCTGGATCAGCATACAACTGAACAGGTTTTTGGCTGTCCTGTTGATCTAATCGCACATGGCCATCCTCATCATGTATTTGAACCTCATGGAGAGGGGGAAAATGATGATTGATGCAATTTTGAATTATCAATTTATGCAGAATGCTTTTTTTGCTGCAGTTTTGGCCAGCATTGCCTGTGGTTTGATTGGGACAATAATTGTTGAAAAAAAACTAGTGATGTTAAGTGGAGGTATAGCTCATACCTCTTTTGGAGGTATTGGACTTGGCTATCTTTTGAATATCGAGCCCATTTATGGAGCTTTTGCTTTTGCAGTTGCTGCTTCTTTGGCAATTGCTTCTATTCGCCGCAAAATTGGCACCGGTTCTGATACTTTAATTGGTATGTTTTGGTCTCTTGGAATGTCTTTAGGTGTATTATTTATTGGCTTTACTCCTGGTTATCCACCGGATATCTCATCTTATTTATTTGGTGATATTTTAACTGTCCGGAGAGTAGATGTTTGGCTGATGGCAGCTTTAACTATTTTTATGATAACTGCAATCAGCAGTCTTTTTAATTATTGGAAAGCTTATTTATTTGATGAAGAATTTTTGCAAGTATTGGGAGTTAAATCTAATCTTTTAGAAAATTTTCTTTTTATTATGATTGCTATTGCAATAGTAATTTTAATCAGAGTTGTAGGAATTGTTTTGGTAATTGCACTTTTAACAGCACCACCAGCGGCAGCTCGACTATATACAGACGATTTAAAGAAAATCATGGGTCTTGCCGTTATTTTGGGTCTTGTTTTTTCATTTAGTGGTTTAACTTTTTCTTATTATTATGATCTTCCATCTGGTGCAGTGATTATTATTACAGCGGCAATTTTCTATTTTGGTTCTGTAGCTGTTAAAGGTCGAAATGATTAAATACTTAAATTTAATTCTATCAATTATCAGAAAACAAAAAGTGAGTATTTTAAAGAAAAATTATCTTTAATTAGCGCTTAGCTTTAAATTTGTCTGTAGATTCTAATTGAAATATTTGTGATTTGTCTATAAATGTATTAAGATAAAAATAGTTAATTAAAAATTGAATAGTTTTAAATAAGGGTTTTAGTCACTATTTTGGTGTTAATAGCGAAAATAACTGGCTGAATTAAAATGGGAAAGAGGTGAAAAACCTCTGCGGTCCCGCCGCCGTAAGGTTTAAAGATAATCAAAATTGTCACTGGGAAACTGGGAAGGCTGATTATTAACTGAACCGAGCCGGAAGACCTGCCTTTATTTATAAACACCATAAACTCACGGGTCATGAGGGGGTGTTGAGCAGATTTTATTTAATAAACTACAGCTTATTCTGGTTTAAGCGTAATGAGCTAATTTTAAATAAAATTCTGACAACTAACTTTAATTATCAATCCTTTTCGTGCGGCCTGTGCGGAGAGGATTTTGTTTATTTACATCAGTTTTTTAAAAAAATTAGAATTAAGAGGGAATGTTTAATAAAACTGAAAAATATTTAAATATTGCTCAAACATAAGTTCGAAAAGGAGGAATTATGAATTTAGATTATGTAATAAAGCGAGATGGAAAAAAGGTAGAATTTAAATCAGAAAAGATTGAAAATGCTGTGGCAATGGCAGTTTCCGCAGTAAAGCAGGCTGATCCTAAAATTGCTGCTGAGATAACAGCTGAGGTATTGTCTTATTTAAAGATTTTTTTTAAAAATGGTGGCACAGTAGAGGTAGAACAGATCCAGGATCTGGTGGAAAAAGTTTTGATCGAAAAAGGTTATGCCGAAATCGCAAAGGCCTATATTCTCTACCGGGAACAGCACAGTAAACTTAGAGACAGCAAAAAGCTTTTTGCTGATGCGGTTGATATTATGGACGATTATTTAGACCGCAGTGACTGGAAGGTAAATGAAAATTCTAATATGAGTTATTCACTTCAGGGCTTAAATAATTATATCGCCTCAGAGGTGACGGGTCAGTATTGGCTGCAGGAAATTTATCCTGAGGAGACTGCAGATCTGCACAGCAGTGGTGATTTACATATTCATGATCTGGGCAATTTGAGTGTTTACTGCTGTGGCTGGGATTTAGAGGAGCTTTTGAGGACCGGTTTTAGAGGGGTGACTACCAAAATTGAAAGCTTACCACCAAAACACTTAAAGACAGCTCTTGGGCAAATTGTAAATTTTTTCTATACACTCCAGGGGGAGAGCGCTGGTGCCCAGGCTTTTTCTAACTTTGATACTTATCTGGCCCCCTTTATCGCCTATGATGGTCTCAACTACAAAGAAGTTAAACAGGCGATGCAGGAATTTTTATTTAATATGAATGTACCAACCAGAGTTGGTTTTCAGACCCCTTTTACAAATATCACCATGGACCTTGAGGTGCCCAATTATTTAAAAGATCAGGCGGTTATAATTGGTGGTCAGTATCAGGAAAAGTGTTATGGTGAATTTCAACAGGAAATGGAGATGCTTAATCGAGCTTTTGCTGAACTAATGATGGAGGGTGATGCTAAGGGCAGAATGTTTTCCTTTCCAATTCCTACTTATAATATAACTGAGGACTTTGAGTGGGAAAATAAAAAATTGGATCCGGTCTGGGAAATGACAGCTAAATTTGGGATACCATATTTTTCTAATTTTATCAATTCAGATATGGATCCCGAAGATGCAAGAAGTATGGCAATACTTGGTGCACAGGAAGTTATTTATAAAAATCAAAACGGTAATATAGCAAAGAATGAAATAAGACATCTTGTAAATAATTGGATTGAAGCTCCAAAAAACAAAAAACCGGATTATAAAATGTTAATGGATGGGAAATTTGTTGATATTATTGATATGTTTGAAGTACCATATGAAAATTATTCTACTTATATAAATATAGAATTAGAAAATGGGTATAAGCAGAGTTTTTCATATGAACACAAATGTGCAGTTGTTAGAAATGGCGAGTTTAAAGAAGTTGAAAGTCAGAATCTTTTAGTTGGAGATGAATTCTTACTGTCAAGAAAAGCTTATAGTCAAAGTTTTATAGGAAATTATCAATCTGGTAAGATTTTGGGTTACTATCTGGGAGAAGGTTGGATAAATAATCATAGTAAAGGGGAAATTTGTTTTGCTATAAATATCAATAGAAAAGATATTGTTGATGAAATAAAAAATTATTTTAATGAAATAGCCTGTAAGGTTAAAATAGAAAAAATTGATTCAGACAGCATTTATAAAATTAATGTTTATGGAAAACAGGCTGTTGGGTTTGTTAAAGACTACATTAGAGGGAAAAAAGCGACTACAAAAAGATTAAATAACTTTGTCTGGAATAGCTCATTAGAGTTTAGAACAGGAATTGTTGATGGGCTTTATGAAACAGATGGTAATAAAAATAATAATATTCTTTTCCACACAACTAATAAAAAACTTGCTGAAGATTTAATTACTCTTGCTAATACTGTTGGAAAAAGATTAAAATATAGAGAAAACAATAAAAACACCAGATATTTTAAACAAGATAAGTCTGACAAAGAAATCTTTACAAGCTATGAACTAAAATTCAAAGATGATTATAATACCTTTAAATTGGATAATAGTAATTTTGATTTAGTTAAAATTAAAAATTTAAGACAAATAGGTACAAAAACAGATACAGTATATAACTTTACTGTAGATACCAACCGACATCTTTATGAGTTGCCAAATGGAATAATAACTCATCAATGCTGCAGATTGAGGTTGGATAACAAAGAGCTCCGCAAAAGAGGAGGTGGCTTATTTGGGGCTAATCCTCTAACTGGTTCGATAGGTGTAGCAACTTTAAACATGCCCCGCATCGGTTATCAGGCTCAGACTAAAGAAGAGTTTATGGAAAGAGTCTATTATCTGATGGATCAGGCAAAAGAAAGCCTGGAAGTTAAGCGCAGAGTTTTAGAAACTCTAACTGAGCAGGGCCTATACCCCTACGCAAAGTTTTATTTAAGAGATATAAAAAAACGCTTTGATCAGTACTGGAAAAATCACTTTAACACAATTGGGCTCAATGGAATGAATGAAGCTCTGCTCAATTTCATGGGTAAAGATATTTCAACTCCAGCCGGACAGAAGTTTTCTGAAGAAGTAATGGAAAAGATGAGAGAGCGTCTGCAGCAGTATCAGGAAGAAACAGATAATATGTATAATCTTGAGGCAACTCCAGCTGAAGGAACAGCCTATCGTTTTGCCCGCTTGGATCGAGAAAAGTTTGGAGATCAGATTATTGCTGCCAATCAGGAGCGGGTAATTAAGGAAGATGCAGATCCCTATTATACCAACTCAACTCAATTACCGGTAGGATTAACTGATGATATTTTTACAGCTTTAGAGCTGCAGGATGAACTTCAGTCACTTTATACTGGGGGCTGCATTGAAAAAGGTAATAAAGTTTTAACAAATAAAGGTGCAATTAAAATTGAAAAAATTGTGAGAGATTATGAAAATTTAAAACCAATTAAGGCTTTAAGTTATAATGCAAAAGAAGATAGATCTGAGTGGGATTTAATTACAGATGCTATGTCAATAGATGTCAGTAAAAATAATAAGATAAGAGTTACTGCTGAAAAAGGTCTTGATATAACTACAAGTGACTGGCATCCATTTTTTGTATTAGAGAAAATATCAGTTAAGGATAAATGTCCAATTTGTGGAGAAAAGGTTAAGGGGACAAAGTCGTTTTCAACCCATACAAGGTATAATCCTGAATACAGAAAAAAATATAAAACAATGTTTAAATTTAAAGTTGTAGAAAAAAGAGCTGATGAACTAAATATTGGAGATTATATACTTCAAAATAGTGAAAATTTATACCCCGAAAAAGAATCGTTGCTGGACAATGATTTAATGTGGCTTTTTGGATATTTTATTGGAGATGGCTCAATTAGTGAATATGAAGACAATCGTGGTGGTAATCATCTAAAAAAATATAAATTGAGATTTAATGATGAACACTTGAGTAATTTAGAAAAAGCTAAAAAAGTAATTAATAATAAATTTAATACAGATATTAATATAATAAAAAATGACAAAAGAAGTGAAAAATTATATGAACTAGCTACAACTATGTATTCAGTTAATGAGTATTTTTTAAAGTATTGTTTTTTTAGCGGCGAAAAATGTTATGAAGTTAATATTCCAGAGCAAGTAAAAGCTAATATAACAAAGAATAATGTTTATTCTTTGTTATCAGGTTTAATTGATAGTGATGGGCATATAAATAAGAAACATGGAGATATAGAGTATTATACTGTTTCTGAAGAGTTAGCTGATGATATTGTTGAAATATTGTCCACTGCAGGTATCATGGTTTCTAAAGAAGATAAACCCAGTAAAAGAAAAAATGAAGTAGATGGATTTAGAATACGAATTCCAGCACAGCAGGCAACTAAAATAAAAAATAAGTTAACGATTACAAATGATGCAGATTTTATTAAAGATAAGTTATCTTTAAGAAAAAGAAGACAGCTGCCAGTTGTTAGGGTTAAGAAAACTAGTAAAATTGAAATAGAAGATAATGAATTTTATGATTTAACAACAGAAAAAAACCATAATTATTTAGCTGGAAATAGAACAATGGTTTTTATTCATAATACGGTCCTCCATGGATTTCTGGGAGAAAAAATTGATTCCATTAAAGCTACTAAAAAGCTGGTCAGACGAATTGCTGAAAACTTTAAGCTCCCCTATTATACTTTAACACCATCCTTTAGTATCTGTCCGGTTCACGGATATCTGCCGGGAGAGCATGAGTACTGTCCTAAATGTGAGGCAGAAACAGAGGCTGAACCAGAAACAGTTGAGGCAAATTTTGCTTTTAGCGAAAAAAATAATTCAGAAAGTGATGTGGAATAGATGCAGCTGGCCGGATTACAGAAAACTTCAGTTATCGATTTTCCGGATCAGATTTCTGCCGTGGTCTTTACTCAGGGCTGTAATTTTCACTGTCCTTACTGCCATAACAGTCAGCTGATCCCGATGAAAATTTCAGCTGAGCAGGAGTTGATGCCGGAAGAATATTTTTTCAACTTTCTTAAACAGCGGAAAGCTCTGCTGGATGGAGTAACAATTACCGGGGGAGAGCCGCTGCTGCAGTCGGATCTAAAAGAATTTATGCTGAAAATAAAAAAAGAACATCAGCTGCTGCTTAAACTGGATACTAATGCAGCCAATTTCAAAAAGTTAAAAGAACTAATTGAGTCAGATTTAATTGATTATCTGGCAGTTGACATAAAATTTAGCTGGTCTAGCTATCAGCAGCTGGCCCCACCTGGACTGCTTTCGGAAATAAAAAGATCTGTTGAGTTAATTATAAATTCTGATTTAGATTATGAATTTAGAACCACAGTAGTGCCCGGTCTGCATGACAGAGAAGAAATAAAAAAAATTGCTCAGCAAATTGAAAATGCAGAAAACTATTTTATTCAAAATTTTAGGCCGGTTAATACTTTAGCTCCAGAATTGAGAAAGCAGCGTTCTTTTGCACCATCAGAACTGCAGGAGTTTAAAGTAACTGCAGATAAATATCTTAAAAATGTTCATATTAGAAATTAATATTTTAAAGCTGGCAGTGCTGCCGGCAGCTGTCTATTTTCAATGAAGAAAAGGAGTCAGCAAATTTATATCTTATTTAAAATGAATCAATTTTTAAATTTAAGGAGGGACAAAAATGGCTAAAAAACAAAAATGTGAAATTTATTCACGAGTTGTTGGTTATCTATCACCTGTTTCTGAGTGGAATAAAGGAAAAAAGGAAGAATTTAAAGATCGAAAAACATTTAATTATCAAGAAAAATAATATTTTACCGAATCTAGCTTTCACCTAGCAAAATCTGCTAAAGTGAAAGCTTTGTTCTTTTATGCAGGAATTTACAGTTTTAGATAGAAAAGAATTAAATAGATAGAATTTTTAATTTTTTAAAATATTTTTATGGAGGGTGTAAAAGGTGCAGATAAAAATTGGGAGATGTTATAATTTAGAAGAATGTTATGAGTTCTTTAAAAAACTTGAAGATGATTCAGAACAACTTGTTCAAATCATTACTCCAGAATCGGAAGCTGTAAACAAAAAAATAATAGAAAAATTTAACCTTTTACTTCCCTTATCAGAATTAATAGGTGTTACTGCTGGTGAAGGAATTATAAATAGTGATATTACTGAGCAGACAATTATTATTACTGCTGTTAGATTTGAGGAAAGCAGTTTTGAATTAATTCAAAGAGATTCTAGTTCTGATTTAAATGCTGAAATAATTGCACAAAATATACAGCAGAATACAAAAGCTGTAATAGTTTTATCTGATAATAAATATACTGATGGAGATAATTTTGTAAATATTTTTAATAAATATGCTGAAAATATTATTTTAGCAGGAGGCTTGGCTGGTTTTGCTACTAAAGATGGGCAGTCATATATATTCGATAAAAATGGTATTATAAAAAGTGGTTCTATTGGAATCATATTAAATGGAAATAAGCTTCGGGCTGACTGGACTTTCAGCATGGGATGGGAAAGCATAAGTCGTGAGATGGAAATTACAAAGGCAGAAGATAGGGTTATTTATGAACTTGATGGTCGAAGTATATTTAAGGTTTATTCTGAATTTTTAGGAGAAAATATAAAAAACAAACTACCTTCTGCTGCTGTAAACAAATTTCCTTTAGTGTTAAGTGGTAATTTTAAAAATGCACGTTCAGCTATGGAAGTTGTTAATGATGGAATTAGATTTTCTGGTAATTTAAAAGAAGGAGATAAAGTTAAAATTGCATATGGCAGTTTAAATAAAATTTTAAGGAATGCAGTTTACTTAAGAAATAACCTTAATTTTTTCCCAGAGATAGCCTTTGTTTATTCTTGTAGTGGCCGCAGTGATTATTTAAAATCACTTAATTCGAGTCTGAGTACAGAACTGCAGGTTATTCCCTGTCAGAATACAGGTTTTTGTACCAGTGGTGAATATGGAACAATAACTTCCAAAGCACAATTTTTAAATATTACAACAACAGTTCTTTATTTAAGTGAAAGTGATGAATTAATAGATCGAAAGCTAGATTTTAAAACAGAAATTCCTGAAGTTAAAACAGAACATCTTTTTCACCTTTCTAAAAAAGTAATTTCAGAATTAGAAATGATCAATCAGAAAATGAGAAAGGCAAACCAAAGTATTGGAGATAAAAAAATATCTTTGACTGCAGAGACTATTTTTAAAATGCTTTTTAATGATAAAAAATATACCGGTGGTATTGTAATTAAAGAAGCTGAAAATTTAACCAATATTTATCTTGATGATAGTCTGGGCAAGCAAGGTTATGATATTTTCAGAACTTTTTGGAATATGAATATTTCAGAAATTAAAATCAAAAACAATGTTCTGGGCTTTAAGCAAGCATTTTTAATTCCATTGAAAAAAGAAGTTGAAGCATTAATTATTATTTTAAGTGATGAAATTGATCTGTATGATATTAAAAAAAATGATTTATTTATTCAACAAATTCCAAATTATTTAAAAAAATCACTCTTATATGAAAGTTTAGAACGAAATTTGGCCAGTTTATCAACTTTAGAACAGACATCTGATTTTCTTTACTCAACATTAGATCTTGAACTTTTGTATGAAAGAATTTTAGATATAATTGTTGGAACAATGGGCATGTCAGCCGCAATTATTTTTAAAAAAGAAGAAACAGAACTAAAAAGTGTAAAAAATATTAATGTACCTAAAAATAGTGAGTTGTTTTATTATCTGAAAGGTCATTTCAAAAATATATCGCTTAGCGAAAAAATAATAATTGCAAATAATATAGATTTTAAAAAAAATATTGAAACACTAATTGCGATTCCAATCAGCCTTAATAATTATCAGGGTGTTTTATATGCAATACAGTCTAAATATAAACAGTTAATTAATGAAAATCAAAAAAAGTTTATTAGAACTTTGGCAAATCAAATTAGAGTAAGTATTAGGAATGCTTTAAACCATAATAAGGTAAAGAGACTATCAGTTACTGATGGCTTAACCGATTTGTATAATCATTCCTATTTTCATAAAGAATTAAAGAAAAAAGATGGAGAAGAATATTCAGTTGCAATTATGGATATTGATAACTTTAAAGAGTTTAACGATTTTTATGGACACCAGGTAGGTGATCGAGTACTGCAGAAACTATCAAAACTTTTGAAAAATGAAATTAGAGAAGATGATATTGTAGCTCGCTATGGAGGCGAAGAGTTTGTAATTTATTTTAATATAGTGCAGGAAAGATTGTTATCCAAAATTATAAATAGGTTGATGAGGAAAATAAGAGAACTTGAAATTAACTTTGAGAATAAAAAATTGAAAGTTACAGTTTCTTTAGGTGTAGCAATTAATAAGAATGGAGAATATTCTTCAGAAAAACTAATCAAACAGGCGGATACTGCATTGTATATAGCCAAAGGTGCCGGGAAAGATATGGTTAAGTTTTATAGAAGCACATAAGTATTTCATTAAAAGTCAAAATTTGTTAAGAATAAACCCTTGAAATGGAAATTTTCTTATGCTATAATAATTATCGATGGGTGAAGTTTTAACTGAACGACCCCAAATATAGAATATTCCTAGGGGGAATGAATTAATATGATTTACACAGGTAAAGTAAAATGGTTTGACGCGAAAAAAGGGTATGGTTTTATTGAAAGAGAAGATGGCGACGATGTATTTGTACACTTCTCAGCTATTCAGGACGAAGGTTTTAAAACACTTGAAGACGAACAAGAAGTAGAATTCGAAATCGTTGAAGGCGACCGTGGTCCACAAGCTGAAAACGTTGTTAAGTTATAGAGTTTAAAACTGTATAAACTAAGACAACTTACCCCGTCCAGGGTTCTTGGGCGGGGTTTTTATGATTTTAGGACATTATTTAATGTAAAAAAGAGATTATTTATGATAAAATGATTAATAAGGAATATTAAAATTAAGAAAATATAAGGGGGCGTTATTTTGGAGAATCCTGTTATTTTACAGACATTTTATTGGGAAATGAATACAGGGAAATATGCGGAAGAATATCCGGAAGAGTCTAATCTTTGGAAATTGCTTGCTAATCAAGCTGCTGAAATTTCAGAGGCTGGCTTTGATTTTCTCTGGTTACCACCTGCAAATAAAGGGGCAGCTGGAATAGAAGATGTTGGTTATGGGACTTATGATCTTTGGGATTTGGGTGAGTTTAAGCAGAAAGGTACTAAAAGAACTAAGTACGGAACTAAAAAACAACTTGAAAATGCAGTAAAAAAATTACACAAAAATAATTTAAAACTCTTATATGATGCTGTTTTAAATCATCGACTAGGTGCTGATGATAAAGAAGAAGTTAAGCTCAAAGATAACAAAAATGCTGAAGTTTGGACAGTATTTAATTTTGAAGCTCGGGCTAATAAATATAGTGACTTGAAACTTGACTGGAGAGTATTTGATGGTGTTGACTGGGATGAAAGAACTAAAAGAGCTGGAGAGTTCCTTTTCAAATGCAAAGAATGGGATGATTCTTATGAAGATGATTATTTGATGGGAGCAGATATAGATTATGAAAATCCAGAAATAAAAGAAGATGTTATTAACTGGGGTAAATGGATAGTTAATGAGATTGATTTTGATGGTTTTCGCTTTGATGCCAGTAAACATGTTGATAATGAAATGATTCATGATTTTATTGAAGTTACAAATAATAGTACTGATAAAGATTTATTTTTTATCGGCGAAGCCTGGGTAAATGATGTTGAAACTCTAAAAGACTATTTAAATACAGTTGGTCAAGAAAAACTTAATGTGTTTGATTTTCCTTTAAGAGAAAATTTTGTAAAGATGATGCAGGGTAATCTTGATATGCGCTGGCTTGGTGATAAGGGTTTGGTGAACGAAAATGATTATAAGAGTAGAGCTATTACTTTTGTGGAAAATCATGACACTGAACGTGATGGTACAAATGAATATGGAACAGAAGCAATAGTTTATAGAAAAATGCAGGCTTACTGCTATATTTTGATGCGGAGGGATGGAGTACCTACAATTTTTTGGAAGGATTATCACACTCAGGATTTAAAAGAAAGAATTAACAAATTAATTGAAGCAAGGAAAAAATTTGCTTATGGTGATGACTATGAAAGTGATCAAAATGATAAAAATACTTATTCCTATATTCGAGCTGGTAATGAAGAGCATCCAGGTAGTGGTCTGGTAATGATGATTACTCAGCATGAAAATGAGAAGATTATCGAAAAAAAGATTAATACAGGTCAAGCTAATCAAGTTTATTATGATTTCACCGGTAATATAGATGAAAAAGTAAAGACTGATGCAGAAGCAAATGGGATTTTTAAGGTTAAAGGAACGGCTGAAGAAGGTTATTCTGTCTGGGTGCCGGCTGAATAATAATTAAATTGATTAGATATTCTTAGAATCGATGCAGGAAAAAGATTGAGTTATGTAGAAAATATATATAAGTGGAAATTATTTTTTTTATCAAATTTATATCTTAAAACTTTAATGTGATAAAACATTCAAAGTTGACAACAACACTAAAGATTGATATAATTTTTTAAAATATAAGCTATTAATAACAAGCTTACAACAACGGTTAAAAGCTTTTGGATGGAGGAAGAGTATGTATCCTAAAATTTTAATTACGTCTTTTAAAGTACCAACAGAAAAAATGGGAGAGCAGTACAGTTTAGGGGGGGTAGATTTTTCTTTAGTCACTCAAGATTATTCGGAATCATTGAGTATGGCTGGTGCTATACCATTAATAATGCCCTACCTTGAGTCAAGAATTGATGATAAAAAGTATATTAGAGAGGTATTAGATGAAGTTGATGGTGTGATTTTACCTGGGGGAAGTGATATCGATCCGTCATTATATAATTCGTATCCGGAAAAAAACTTAGGTGATATTTCTCCTGAAAGAGATCGCTGGGAGCTGAAAATATTAGAAATGGCTGTGGAAATGAAGAAGCCAATTTTAGGTATTTGTAGAGGCTTTCAGTTAATAAATATATATTATGGCGGTTCTTTAAAGGTAGATGTCTGTGGTAATAATGATGAGAGTAAAATTCCCCATATGGCTTTAATGGTGCCTAAATATTACAAAACTCATCAGTTAGAAATTAAAGAAAACACCCGCTTGGCCAAAGTGCTTGCTGGAAATGAGGTTGCGGTTAATTCTTATCACCACCAGGCTGTAGATAAAGTTGGTGAAGGTTTGACGGTTTCTGCTGTAGCTCCAGATGGTTTTGTAGAAGCTGTTGAAGATAAAAATTATCCATACTTGCTGGGAGTGCAGTGGCACCCTGAAATGATGGCTGCCAAAGATCCAATTCAGTTAAAGTTATTTAAAGACTTTGTTGATTTTGTGGACCGCAGTAGAAATTAATGGAAACAAGCAAATTTATATTTAAATGGTGATATATTTCAATATCGCTAAGTATATTATACGAGGAGGAAGTATGATGAAAAATAAGTTTTTAATTTTATTGTTGCTTTCATTATTTTTATTTTCAATGTTTTCAGCTGTTCAGGCACAGGAAACTGAAAGATTTGTAATGGGAATTGAGGATGAGGTAAGCAACCTTGATCCTGGTGAGACTACTATTTCGGTTAATGAAAGAGTTGCTTCATTAATATTTGACGGTTTAGTAGAATATGGTGAGGCAAATAAGATAGTCCCTGGTATCGCAGAGGATTGGACAATCTCAGAAGATGGTTTAGAATATACTTTTAATTTAAGAGAAGGTGTAATGTTCCACAATGGTCAGGAACTTACAGCTGCGGATGTAGAGTATACTTACAATAGAATTTTAAATCCTGATTATGGTTCTGGTTTAAGAGCTAAAATAGAATCAATTGAATCAATTGAGGTAATAGATGATTATACAATTAAATTTACTTTAAGTGAACCTTATGCACCATTTATCTTAGCTATGACTTTTGGTATTGTTCCTGAAGAATATGCTGAAGAAGTTGGAGACGACAAATTAGGTAGAAATCCTATCGGTGCTGGTCCCTTTAAAATGGAAGAATGGGATGCCGGTAATCAGATAATATTATCGGCTTTTGAAAACCACTGGAATAAGGTGCCTAACATTAAAGAATTAGTTATTAGATCTATACCAGAATCTGCAACTCAAGCAATGGAGTTACGAAGTGGTGGTATTGATTTTGGTGTTAACTTAGATGTAGGTCAGCTGGAATCATTTACTGATAATCCTGATTATCAGGTTAAATCAGCTGCTGGAGCAGGAATTAACTTTTTGGGCTTTAATTTTGAAATGGAGCCAACACATGAGCGTAAATTTAGAGAAGCTGTACTGCAGGCAGTACCTTTTGATCAGATTATTCCACAGATATTTGGTATTTTAGGTGAAAGAGCATATTCAATGTTACCACCAACAATCTGGCCGGAAGAAAGAGAATTCTTAAAAGAAAATGCTGTTGGGTTTGATCCACAAGCTGCTGCTCAGAAGTTTGAAGAATTAAAAGCAGATGGAGTTATTCCTGAAGATTATGTAGCTCAAATTTATGTTTCAAACAGTCGTCCAAATCAGGTTAAAACTGCAGAAGCAATGGTTACTGCTTTAAATCAGTCAGGGCTTAAAGCTGAAGTTAATTCAATGGAGTTTGGAACAATGTGGGATATGCTGGGACGTGGTGAAATCGGTATGTTCTTCTTGAGATTTGTTTCTGATCCAGATCCTGATTACTGGTTATATAGATTCTTTAAATCTCCTGATGAAGGCGGATCTTTAAACAGAGCTTTTTATTCAGACGAAGAGGTTGATCAGTGGTTAGAAGAAGCTAGAGCGATTTCTGATCAGGCTAAAAGAGAAGAACTTTATAATAAGGTTTTAAGAAAAGTTTTAATAGAAGATCTAGTTTTCCATCCATTAGCTCATTCGACTCAAATCTATGTAATGCAGGATAATGTAAGAGAGTTAGAACCAGGAAATTCACTTTTAATTCCTTTAGTTACACCAACTGCAAATGTTTATAAGGAATAAAATTTTTATTGAAAGTGAAATTATTTTTACTAAAGATAAATTATTTTAAATCACTATGCAGATAGCTTAGACTATCTGCATAGTCTTTTTAGAAAGAGGTGAACAAATTGTTTGCTTATATTATTAAAAGGTTGCTCTGGTTAATTCCAGTTGTGATAGGAGTTTCCTTAATTTTATTTGGGATTATGCAGCTTGTTCCCGGTAATCCAGCTGCCATAATGCTTGGTACAAATATAACTCCTGAAGCAGTGGCAGCTCTAAATGAAAAATTCGGTTTTAATGAACCATTTTATGTCAGATATTTTTTAATGCTTAAAAATTTTTTAACCGGAGAATTAGATTCGATTTATTATGGTGATAAAGTCATTAATATCATTGGGAGAAGAATGACAGCAACAATTGAGCTTGGATCACTTTCTTTAATTATTGCTGTTTTAATTGCTATTCCCACCGGTGTTATTGCAGCGGTTAAAAAGAATTCTTTATTTGATCTTTTTAGTATGTTTATTGCCACTATAGGTATCTCAGTTCCTGCTTTTTTTACAGGTATTATTTTTATTTATTTATTTTCAGTCTATTTTCAAATCCTCCCTTCTTCCGGTTATGGGGGTCGGTTCTGGACTTTATCTGGTTTAAGACATTTAATTTTGCCTGCCTTTTCATTAAGTACAGTTATGATTGCCAGCACCAGCCGTTTAACCAGATCATCAATGCTTGATATAATGAAAGAGGATTATTTGGTCACAGCGCGTTCGAAAGGTGTGGCTGAGAAAATAATAATTTTAAAACATGCTTTTAGAAATGCTTTGATTCCAATTATTACTAACATCGGCAATCAGCTGGCAATGATGTTTGGGGGAGCAATTTTGATTGAGTCTGTTTTTGCCTGGCCTGGAGTAGGAAGATTGGCTGTTAAAGCAGTTGAGTTTAGAGATCAGCCACTGGTTTTTGGCTCAATCTTAATTTTATCAATGCTCTATGTTGTAGTAAATCTTATGGTAGATATAATTTATGTTTTTATTAATCCCAGAATTAGCTACAAATAGTGTAGAATCGAGGTGTTAAAATTTGAAAAATAAAATTATCTTGTTTATACTGTTATTAATTCAAATATATGTAAATTATCAAAATTGGATTATAGAGGGTAGAGTTTGGAGCAGCCTGGAATACAAATTTGCTACAGTATTTTCAATAATTGTTATAATTTCACTTTTACTGCTTCTCTTTAAAAACAGCATATTTCTTAAATTTAAAGAAAATGATCTTTATGCCAAAACTTTAAAAGAATTTAATAAGGGTTATGGAGGTAAAATTGCTGTATTTATTCTGGCCTTCATTTTTTATGCAGCCTTTATGGCACCATTTATTGCACCTTATTCGCCAACTGAGATTGACTACAGTAATATGACTTATGCTGCTCCGTCCTGGAATCACTGGTTTGGAACAGATGATTTTGGACGGGATATGTTTTCTCGAGTTATTTATGGTGCTAGAATAGCCTTAGGTGTTGGTTTTGCTGCGGTTTTAGTAAATGCAAGCCTAGGTGTTACTTTAGGCTTAATGGCTGGTTATTATGGTGGAAAAGCTGATATGATTATCATGAGAGTTGTTGAGATATGGAATTCAATACCTTTTATTCTCCTGGCCCTGGCAATTATTTCTGCCCTAGGAAAAGGTATTTTTAATATTATAATTGCTGTTGGAGTTACAGGCTTGATAAACTTTTCCCGCCTAACACGCTCTATTGTCCTGCAGATTAAAGAAAAAGAATATGTTGCTGCAGCCAAGGCTTTAGGAGCTGGTGATTTAAGAATTTTATATTATCATATTTTACCAAACTCAATCTCATCTTTGATTGTACTTGCTACTTTGAGAATTGGTATTTCTATACTGGTAGTTGCTGGGCTCAGCTTTTTAGGTTTAGGTATTCAGCCCCCAACTGCAGCTTGGGGTACTATGTTGAATAGGGGACAAGAATATTTAATTCAGGCGCCTTGGATGTCTATTTTCCCGGGCTTGGCAATTATAATCACAGTTTTAAGCTTTAATTTACTTGGAGATGCTTTGAGAGATGCTTTAGATCCAAGACAGCTTGATTGATAGTTGGAGTAATAAAGATGTTTTAATGATTAAGATTAACTAGATTAAACAACAAGAATTAGAGTAGTCAAGATATTTGCTTAAAGGGGTAGATTAGACTTATGTCACAGAGTAATGAGAAGCTAGTAAATAAAGAAAATATTAGAACCAAGCTTAAAGATTCAAATTTTAAAAATGGTATCAAAGATGCTTTTCCAATAGTTTTGGGCTATCTGCCAATTGGGATGGCTTTTGGAATGCTTGCAGTTAACAAAGGACTGACTTCCCTGCAGGCAACAGCAATGTCTATCTTTATTTTTGCTGGTTCAGCCCAGCTTGTGTCAATTGAAATGATTGCATCAGGTGCTGCAGCAGCAGCAATAGTAGCAATGACTTTTTTGGTTAATTTAAGACATCTACTTTTATCTGCATCACTTAGTCTACATCTGAGAAATTTACCATTTTATTATTATCCTTTTTTAGGATTTTTAATTACTGATGAATCTTTTGCAGTTGGGATGAGCAAAATAAGTAACCAGAAAAACAAACATCGATATTTCTTTGGTTTAGGTGTAACAGCTTATTTGGGCTGGGTATCCAGCTCAGCTTTAGGAGCATTTTTAACCGGCTTCATTAATTTTGGCAGTGGTGGAGCTTTAGATTTTGTTTTACCAGCAATGTTCATTGTCTTATTAGTGATGCAGATTAGTTCAAAGAGTGAGATTATTGTAGCTGTTTTTTCAGCCTTATTATCTATTTTCTTTGCTTTAACTATTGATGGAAGCTGGAATATAATTTTAGCAACAGTTTTAGCTTCATTTTTAGGGGTGTATATCAGTGGAAATAATTAAATTCATATTAATGATTATTGGCATGTTTTTAGTTACCTTTATTCCACGAGTAATACCGCTGATTTTATTAGGAAATAAAGAACTTCCTGAAAAAGTGATTCTTTGGTTGAGTTTTATTCCAGCTGCTGTCCTATCAGCACTATTAGCACCTTCAATCCTGCTTCAAAATGGTTCTTTATCTTTAAAGTTAGCAAATACTTCGCTTGTCGCCTTTTTTCCGACATTATTAGTTGCTTATAAAACAAAGAATATTTTTTATACTGTAAGTGGGGGGCTTGTTTTTTATTTAATAACTGCTGCCTTATTTTAAAGAAATCTAAATTTAAATTATTTACATTTAAAAATAAAAATGGGGGTTTTAAAATGGAAATTAAAGTAGATTTAATTAGTGACACAGGAACCAGACCTTCTCAGGATATGAGAAGATTTATGGCTGAGGCTGAAGTTGGGGATGAGCAGTTAGGAGAGGATCCAAGTGTCAACCGTCTCTGCCGAATGGCAGCTGAAATGCTGGGCAAAGATGAGGCGATTTATTTACCCTCTGGTTTAATGGCAAATCAAATTTCATTTGCTGTACATACGAAACAGGGTGATGAAATAATAATGGACCAAACAGCACACCCAATTCATTATGAGAGCGCTGCTCTTGCGGTTATTTCTGGAGTTTCAATTAAGCCTTTACAGGGTGAAGGGGGAATTTTTACTGCCCAGCAGGTGGAGCAGGCGATTAGAGATAATGACTATCACAGTCCACAGACTAAAGTTATTTCGATTGAGCAGACAACTAACTTAGGTGGTGGCCGTATTTGGCCTTTAGAGAGGATTAAAAAAGTTGCCGAGCTGGCTGTAGAAAATGATCTGAGAATGCACATGGATGGTGCAAGAATTTTAAATGCTGCTGTAGAAGCAGATGTGAATCCGGCTGAATATGGACAATATTTTGATTCAATTTGGCTTGATTTAAGTAAAGGACTGGGAGCTCCAGTAGGTTCGGTACTGGCTGGTTCAGCAGAATTTATTGAGCAGGCTAGATTTTGGAAACAGAGATTAGGAGGAGCAATGAGACAGGCTGGAATTATAGCAGCCGGAGGAATTTTCGCTCTTGAACATAATGTCGCACGTTTAAAAGAAGATCACAAACATGCTAAAATGCTTGCAGAAACAATTGCTGATCAAAAAGGTTTAGAAATTAATCCTGATACAGTAGAAACTAACATTGTTCTTTTTTCAGTAGCAGATGGAAAAACAGATCTATTTGCTGATGAGCTTTTAAAGAAGGGGATTAGAGTTAGTAGAATGGAAGGAAAATTAAGAGCAGTGACTCATTTAGATGTAAGTTTAGAAGATATTCGTTATGCAGTTAAGCATATTGAAAAAACAGCTAAAAAGGTTTTTGCTTAAATTAAATTATGAAAAAGGCAGGATTTTAGTTTTTTGTCAAGAATATTTAAATATGACCTGAATAATAAGTAATTGATAAACTTAACTTTATTAAATTCAAAAGAGGAGAGTGAGTCCGATGGAACAGGTGTACGAAAAAAAGCGTGAACAGCTTCTTGATGATCTCAGTGATATGAGTGAAGTTGCTGAAGAAATGCTGCAGAGTGTAATGAAGGCTCTAGAAAATGTAGATGTTGATGCAGCACATGAAATTATAGCTAAAGATGATGTTGTTGATAACTATTTAATAACTATTGAAGAAGAAGTTTCACGCTTGTTAACCCTGGATCAACCCCTGGCAGCTGATACCTGGTTTAGTATTGCGATGATTAAAATTGCCAATGACTTAGAGAGAATAGGAGATCAAGCAACAAATATAGCAGAAATCTTATTGCAATTAAAGCATGATGGTATTTTAAAACCTTTAGTAATGATTCCAGAACTTGCTGATATTGTAAGTGAAATGTTAGATGTAGTTTTAGAATCGTTTTCTATTAGAAATGCTGATTTAGCAGAAGCAGCCTGCCGAATGGACGAAAAAGCGGATAATCTTTACGACGAAATTTATCATAAAGCGATTAAAATGATAACAAAAGCTGAGGAGCGAGAAGATATCAAACAAATAGTACAGCATATTAATTTAGCTAAAGCCCTGGAGAGGGTAGGAGATCATGCAACTAATATTGGGGAAGAAACTATCTTTTTTGTAACTGGAAAAAGAGTTAAATATTAAAATAATAAAAAAGAGAATAATATAAATTAGAAAAGAGGCCTTTTTCAGGCCTCTTTTTTTATGTTTGCCTGGCATGAATATTTTGCTAATCAGCAGCTGAGATTATGGCTTTTTTAACCGCTTCAGCAGCCATAACACCAATCTGGTTAAGATCAGCCTGATATTGATTTGATGCAAGTGTAAAAACTGTATCCCCATCTAAAAGAGTATGAACCGGGTAGATTGTCCTGCTTAAAGCACTATGGGCCATCATTGAAACTCTATTAGCCTCCGATTTGTTTAAAATTGCGTTAGTTGTTAGAACAATCAAAGTTGTGTTCTGCCTTAAAAAGTCGAGGTTGATTTGTTGCTTTTCAATAATCATTTTTTCAGTATCTAAAAAGTTTCCATTGTTATTTTTAGCTCCAGCAATAATTTGACCATTATTAGGATTTTTTATGTCACCAAAGGCATTTACTACTGCTAGAGCAGCTGTAGTTAAAATTCCATTTTTAACAGCAGCGTGTCCCATAACTGTTTTAGCAGCAGAGTCCATGCCCTTAATTTTTCCACAGGTAGCTCCAGCTGCTGCTCCAATACTTTTGTTAGGTTGTTCTATATTATCCGCTTTTAAACAAGCCTGATAAGCCATCTTCTGGTCAGGATAGTTATTACTTTTATATTCTAAATCATAAATAACTGCAGTCGGAACAATAGGTACAACTCCACCTCCGGTTTGAAAACCGATATTTTTTTCTTTTAAATACTTCATGACTCCACCAGCAGCATCCAGCCCAAAAGCGCTGCCGCCGCTTAAAAAAATAGCATTTGCTTTATCAACAGCAGCTCTACTGTCTGTTAAAGCTATTTCTCTGGTTCCTGGAGCTCCTCCACGAACATCTGCTCCAATAGTAAAATTTCCTTCGGCTAAAACTACAGTACAACCAGTCCCATCATCCTGATTTGCAGCATGTCCAACTTTGATTCCTTTTACAGCTGTTATGTCATTATTCATTTACTACCGCCTCCAATTATATTATAAATGATAATAAGAATTTAATAAACTACTATTTATCAATTCAAGAAAACATTTCTTTTGTTAAGCAGGAAACTGTGGGTTTATCACTAATAATATATTATAAGATTAAAATTAATTTTCAAAAAATTCGGAGGTGGAATTTGTGAAATTCAAAAAACTTTCAATTACTTTATTAACTTTAATTTTAGTGATGACTCTATCTTTTACTATTCTAGCGGAAGAGGTTAACTTAAGGATTTATCATGTTAATGATGTTCACTCCAGAGTAGAAGAAGATGATTATGCTGGCAGCATGGGTTATGCTAAAATGGCAGCACTGATCAAGGAAGCCAGAAGAGAAAAAGAAAATGTAATGTTCTTAGATGCTGGAGATACTTTTCATGGTCAGACTATTGCTAATATAAATGAAGGTGAATCTATTAGTCATATTTTAGATCTGATGAAGCTTGACGCTGTAAGCTTAGGAAATCATGATTTTAATTATGGACAGGATAGATTAATTGAATTAGATGAAATGAGCAGATTTCCATTTTTAGCTGCTAACTTAAGCAGAGAAGATGGAGAAGAAATTTCGTATACTAAGGATTATATTATTAAAGAATATGATGGAGTTAAAGTTGGTGTTTTTGGTTTAGCAACACCTGAAACCAGCTATAAAACTCATCCTAAAAATGTTGAAGGACTTGTTTTTGAAAATCCAATTACAACTGCAGAAGAGGTTGTAAATGAATTAGAAGACCAGGTAGATGTTGTGGTTGCACTAACTCATTTAGGAATTAGTAAAGGTAGTGAATATACAAGCATAAAATTAGCAGAAGAAGTATCTGGCATTGATTTAATAATTGATGGCCACAGCCATAATGTGCTGGAAGAAGGTATGATGGTTAATGATACAATGATTGCTATGGCTGGTGAATATTCTAAATACCTTGGTTATGTAGATCTAACTGTTGAAAATGGTGAGGTAGAAGCCATTAATGCTAATTTAATTCCAAGAGAAGAGACAGCAGAAGTAGAAAAAGACTATGTTATTTCATTAGTTGTAGATAGAGTTAATAAAGCTAATGAGGTTATTACATCTCAGGTAGTAGGAAGAACTGCTGTTGAATTAAATGGAGCTAGAGGAAATGTTAGAACTGGGGAAACTAATCTTGGTAATCTAATTACAGATGCGATGAAGGCCAAATTTGGTGCAGATGCAGCAATCACAAATGGTGGTGGAATTCGTGCTTCAATTGACCAGGGTGAAATAACTCAGGGTGAAGTAATTACTGTTCTACCATTTGGTAATACAGCTATGTTGATGGAATTAAGTGGTGCTGATCTTAAAGCTGCCCTAGAACATGGTGTTTCCGAATATCCTGCAGCAGAAGGTTTATTCCCACAGGTTTCAGGAATTAAGTTTAACTTTAATGGTGATGCTGAGCCTGGAAATAGAGTTCAAGAAGTTTGGGTTGGCGGCGAGAAATTAGATCCAAACAAGATGTATACTGCTGCTACAAATGACTTTATGAAAGCAGGTGGAGATGGTTATTCTATGTTTGCAGATGCTCCAATAGTAAGTGAAGCTGGGGGTCTTGAAGAAGTATTAATGGAATATATTGAAGCTAATACTCCTGTAGCTCCAGAAGTTGAAGGAAGAATAATAGCTGATTAAATTTCAGCTTTATAATTTAATCTATTAAATTAATAAAACAAGGGAGGTTTTTATTATTAGTGGAGAAACAGTTGGTTTTTTATCAATTATCCCACCTATACTAGCTATTATCCTTGCTATGTATACAAGGGAGGTACTTATTTCTTTATTTGCTGGTGTTTGGTCTGCTGCTTTGATTATCAGCAGTTGGAACCCACTTTCTGCAACTTCATTATCTCTACGCTGGATTGTAAATACAGTTAATGATCCCTGGAATGCTAAATTTTTGATTTTGATAATGCTGATGGGAGCGGGAGCTGCTTTGATTTATAAGTCCGGTAGTGTTTTGGCCTTAGAAAATTGGATGGGAAGTGCAGTTAAGACTTCAAGGGACTCACAAATCTTAACCTGGATGATCGGGATGTTTATCTTTATTGATTCTTATACCAGTACAATTGTTACAGGAAATGCAACTCGTGATGTAAGCATGAAAAATAATACATCTAGAGAAGCTCATTCTTATATTTTGGACTCAACAACAGCACCTGTAACAACCTTTGGCCCGGTTTCTAACTGGATAGGCTATCAGGTTTCTATGATTGCTGTTGGCTTTTCTGCAGCGGGGATTACTGCTGAACAGATTGGGATGACTCCATACACGGTATTTTTAAAATCAATACCATGGAATTTTTATTGTCTTTTAGCCTTTTTTACAGTTGGTTTTGTTGTAATTACCCAGAGATATTATGGTCCAATGCTGGATGCAGAGTGGCGTTCACGTAAAGAAGGTAAATTAATGAAAGATGGAGCAGAAGCCCTGTCAGATATTAGCACTGATGTAGGTGAGCAGAGTAGTTTAAATCCAAAACTGATTAATTTCTTTTTACCTATTATTTCTTTATTAATTGTTAGTGTATTTTCAATGTGGTGGCTTGGTGATGGTTACCAGGCAGGAGTAAGTGTTGCCCAGGCTTTTCAGGAGACTGATATTGCTTTAGCCTTACTTTATGGTTCTTTTGCTTTTGTCTTTTTTGCCTTTATTGGATCCTTGGCTTATCAGACTATGTCTTTAAGTGAAGCCAGTGATGCTATAATTGATGGTTTTAAAACAATGATTATTGCTGCAGCAATTATTATTTTAGCCTGGACAATTGGTCACGCGACAGATCAGGTAGGTACAGCAGAATATGTTGTCAGTATTTTAATGAATATTGGTCTGCCGGGTAGAGCTCTACCAATAATAATCTTTTTAGCGGCAATGTTTATTTCATTTACTACTGGAACTTCCTGGGGTACAATGGCTATTTTAACTCCAATTGCTGTTTCAACAGGTTACGAGTTAGTAGGTTTTAGTATTGTACCGGTATTGATGGGGATTTTATTTGGAGGAGCTATTTTTGGTGATCATGTTTCACCAATTTCTGATACAACTGTAATGTCTTCAATATTTGCTGGTTCTGATCATATAGATCATGTGACTTCACAGATTCCTTATGCGCTGACAACAGCCGGGGTTACTATTTTTACTCTAGTTTTATATGCCCTTGGAATCGACTCTGTAGCAATTCTTTTAACTATCGCTTTTGTTCTGACAATTGCTCTAATAGTTATTTTGAATAAATTTGATGCTAAAAGAAAGAATTTGCCAGAGATAATGCCGACAGCAGATGAAATTAAAGCAGGAAGTACTTCTAACAGTAAGATAAAGGTATTTAATAAAATTGCTGTTGCAGCAGCTAGTTTTTATTTAATTTATATGATTAGTATTTTTCTATTCGCTAATTTGGCATCTTAAATTGGTTAAGTTAAGTTAAAATGAGTTAAAATAAGATATATATAGAATCTAATTAGTCCCCTGCACCGCTTCAGTATGAGTATCTTTTAGGTGAAGCAGCAGGGGCTTTATTTTTAGTAAATAAAATGATAAAACAATTAATTCGGATGTGATTCGATTTAGAGAGCTTTTTCTGTTATAATAATGAGTAGATTGCTCATATTTAATTTTTATTTATTAAAAATAATTTAAGCTAATAAAAATAGGTGTTATTGATAAATGTTAATTTAAATAACCTGGAATAATAAAGGAGTTATTGATAATTTAAATGGAAAATGAAAAGCAAAACTTAAGTAAAGAAAAAAATGATGAAACATTAGAAAACCCAAGAGATCAGTTTATGGTAATCTCAAAAGATGATATGCGGAAAAGAGGCTGGACAGAATTAGATTTTATTATTATTAGTGGTGATGCTTATATTGATCATCCATCATTTGGGACAGCTATTATTGCCCGGGTATTAGAAGATGCCGGATTTAAAGTTGGGATTATTGCTCAGCCTGATTGGAGATCTACAGCTGATTTTAAAAAGCTGGGGGAACCAAAATATGGATTTTTGGTTACTGCAGGTAATATGGATTCAATGGTCAACCACTATTCAGTTTCTAAAAATCGACGCAGTTATGATAACTATTCTCCCGGAGGAGAAAGCGGTCATCGACCTGATCGAGCAACTATAGTTTACAGCAACCGCCTCCGAGAAGCATATGGAGATATTCCAATAATTATTGGTGGAATCGAAGCCAGCCTGCGTCGTTTTGCTTATTATGATTACTGGGATGATAGTGTTCGTCGTTCTCTGCTTTTTGACAGCAGAGCAGATCTTTTAGTGTACGGAATGGGAGAAAAACAGATTCTAAAAATTGCAGAGAATCTGGAAGCAGGCCTGGATATCAAATATATTAATTATTTGCCTGGGACAGCTTTTATTGCAGATGAATTAGAATCACTTTATGATTATGAATTATTACCTTCTTATGAGGAAGTTAAAAATAATAAGAAGCAGTATGCATATGCCTATAAAATAGAGTATTTAGAACAGGATCCAATTAGGGGTCAGCAGCTGGTTCAGCAGCATGGAAATCGCTACCTGGTTCAGAATCCACCGGTTGAGCCTTTAAAACAGGAAGAATTGGATCATGTTTATTTGTTACCATACCAGAGAGATTATCATCCAATGTATGAAAGAGCTGGTGGAGTACCGGCAATTAAAGAAGTTAAATTCAGTCTGGTCAGCTCTCGTGGCTGTTTTGGTGCCTGTTCATTTTGTGCAATATCTTTTCATCAGGGAAAGATGATGACAGCCCGCAGCAAAGAATCATTAATTAAAGAAGCTAAAAAAATAATTGCGATGGATAATTTTAAAGGCTATATCCATGATGTAGGTGGACCAACTGCAAATTTCCGCAAGCCATCCTGTTCTGATCAGCTTTCTCGAGGAATGTGTAAAGGAAAAGAATGTATGTTTCCTGCTCCCTGCAGCAAACTGAAAGTTGACCATGAAGAATATTTTGAGATTTTAAGAGAGTTAAGAAAACTCCCGGGAGTTAAAAAGGTATTTGTTCGCTCAGGAATTCGTTTTGATTATCTGCTGGAAGATGAAGAGAGCCGCAAATATTTAAAAGAACTGGCTGCTCATCATGTTAGTGGCCAACTTAAAGTAGCACCGGAACATGTTTCAGATAATGTATTAAGTTATATGGGAAAACCCGGGATAGAGGTTTTTGATAAATTTAGGGAGGCTTTTTATCAGGTTAATGAAGAAATTGGGCTGGAACAGTATTTAATACCATACTTCATTTCCAGTCATCCCGGCAGTCGTTTGGAAGATGCAGTTGAACTTGCAAAATATTTAAGAGACATCAATCATCATCCAGATCAAGTCCAGGATTTTTATCCAACACCTGGGACTATGGCTACCGCAATGTATTACAGTGGTTTTGATCCGCGGACTATGGAAGAAGTCTATGTGGCCAAATCTGCTGAAGCGAAAAAAATGCAGAGAGCTCTACTGCAGTATCATAAAAAAGAAAACCAGCAAATAGTGCGAAAAGCCTTAAAGATGGCAGGTCGTAAAGATTTAATCGGTTATGACAAAAAATCACTTGTACAACCTACCCATTAAGAAGGAGGATTTTTAATGTCAACAGCAACCACAGAAGCTAAATATAATTTATTAATAGATAATTTAAAAGAGCTGGAACCATTTGTGATAGCTTTTTCAGGAGGGGTAGACAGTACCTTTTTGGTAGCTGCAGCCAAAGAAGCTGGGGTGGAATTTGAAGCAGTTACTGTTAACAGCCCCTTTGTTCCTGATAGAGAAATAAAAGAGGTTGAAAATTTAGTTCGGTCAATGGACTTTAAGCACCAGCAAATTTCAATCGAGCTTCAGGAGTTAAAAAAGGCTGCAGATAATACAGCTGAACGATGTTATTACTGTAAAAAAGTAATTTTTGACAAGATTATAAATTATGCAAATGGGAAAACAGTAATTGAAGGTTCTAATCTAGATGATACAGGTGACTACAGGCCGGGTCGTAAAGCTTTAAAAGAACTTGGGATTAAAAGTCCACTACTTAAGGTTGAACTGATCGAGAAAAAATTTTAGATTTGAATTTAATGGACAAATTATCTGATAAATTACAGAAATTAGGTTTTCAATATGTTACCTTAGATCTCTCAGCTTATGAAAGTGGAAGTATGAATAAGGAAATTTCGGAGGCTAAAGATGAATAAAGAAGATATTAGAGTAATTTTAGAAAAAGTTAAAAAGGGAGAACTTGAGGTTGACGCTGCAGCATCGTCTTTAAAAGACCTGCCTTTTAAGGATCTGGGTTTTGCTAAAGTAGATAATCACCGCAGTTTGCGAAACGGTTTTCCCGAGGTTATTTACTGTGAGGGAAAATCTTTAGCTGAAATTGAAGGCATAGTTAAAGAAATGTTAAAACATGATAATAATATTTTAGCAAGCAGGGCTGAAAAAGAAGTTTATCAGCGGATTAAAGAAATTGCACCTGAGGCTGTGTACCATGAACGCCCAAAGCAGAAAAATTATTTTAATATTTGACTAAAGTGTCAGTTAGCTGATTTAAATTCAGCAGCTGGCATTTTTTATTTTAATCAGGCAGGAATCAACTAAAGAATCACGAAATTAATTAGTAACACGTTTTTTAAAAAAATATTACGAAAGGAGATGCCGATGTCTAATCTTAAGCGCTTTGGAGTTTCGATAGAAGAAGATTTACTTCAAAAATTTGATCAGTTAAATAAAACAAGTTATGATAATCGTTCAGAAGCTATCAGAGATTTAATTCGGAATAAGATAATTGAAGAAGAAAAATCAAAAGATGATGCAGATGTGGTAGGTACAATCACTTTAATTTATGATCATCATAAAACAGGATTAAGTGACAAAATGATTCAAGTTCAACATGACTATCACTGTTTATTTAAAAGCAATCTTCATCTGCATTTGAATAGAGATTATTGTCTGGAAGTAATTGTGGTAGAAGGATTACACAGTAAATTGAAGAAAGTAAGTTCCAAACTAATTGCTTTAAAAGGAATTAAACATGGAAAATTAACGGTAACTAAAATAGAGGGAGTTGAAAAATAGTTGGATTATTTAAAGCAGATTAAAGTCACAATAATTTTATCAATGCTGATTATTTTAATCTTTCCAAGCTCTATTAATGCTATAGAGATTAGTGATCTGGCAGGAAGAAAATTGAATCTTCCAGATGAAATAGAAAAAATTGCAGCAGTCGGACCGGGAGCATTGAGACTTGTGGTTTATCTAGAGGCAGAAGACAAAGTAGTAGGAGTAGAAGAATTTGAAAAAAGAAATCAAAAAAGACCATATATTATAGCCAAACCAGAACTTTTAGAACTACCAGTAATTGGACCTCAATTTGGAGGAGATGCCGAATTAATTACAGCCCAGAATCCGGATCTGATAATTGCATCTTATTTAAGCAGAGCTGAAATGGATAGCCTGCAGACTAAAACTCAAATACCTGTAGTTTCCATAAATGATGGTTCTCCTGGTTCAATGACTGAAAAAGAGCTTAAAACAGCCTTAAATTTTTTAGCAAAAATTTTAGATAAAGAAAAAAGAGCAGAAGAACTGATTAATTTCTTCAATCAAAGCAAAGTTGAATTACAGGCAAAAACAGGTGATTTGGAATCTGATCTACGTCTTTATATAGGTGGGATAGGTAATAAGGGAGCTCAGGGAATCAGCTCTACTGAATCTAATTATCCACCATTTAAATATCTTGGACTCAAAAATATTATTGAAGAAAAGGATAAAAGCAACTTTAGTATCAGCAAGGAAAGGCTGCTTTTAGAAGATCCAGATCTAATTTTTATTGATCAAGGAGGCCTTAAACTGGTAAAAAATGATTTAAAGAGAAAAGAATTCAGATATCTTAAGGCTTATCAACAAAACAATATTTACCAACTCTTACCTTATAACCATTATACAAGCAATTTTGCAACAATGCTGGCTGATGCCTATTACATAGCTAAAATATTATATCCAGAAAAATTTAAAGAGGTAGAGCCAAAAGAAAAAGCAGATCAAATTTATCAAAAATTTGTGGGGAAACCAGTATATAATGAGATGGCAGATATTTTTGGTGGTTTTAAAAAGATGAACTTAAATTAACCCTAATTAAAGAGGTAAAATAATGGAAACTAATAAATTAAGCATAGAAGAAAAAATACTAAAAGAAGAGAAAAAGAACTCAACTAAGATCAGTTTTCTCAGTTTGGGATTAATTCTGCTGATTATTTTAGCCTCAATTTATTCATTATTTGTAGGAGCTGCTGAACTAGATTTTAGTGATTTATTAAGAGTTATTTTTGAAGGTCAGAGAGGGATGATTTATAATATAATCTGGAATATTAGGCTGCCTTCAATTTTGACAGCGTTAACTGCTGGGATGGGTTTATCTCTGGCCGGAGTAGTTATGCAGAGCATTTTGAAGAACCCACTTGCTTCACCTTTTACTCTGGGAATATCTCATGCTGCAGCTTTTGGAGCGGCTTTTGCAATCGTAGTTGTTGATCTTAGTAATTTCCCATTATTATCATTTTTGGATGGATTATATTTACCTTCAGTTTCAGCATTTGTTTTTTCACAGCTGGCAGTTATTATTGTTATACTGATCAGTGCTAAACAGCAGGCCAGCAGAGAAAGCATTGTTTTGGCAGGTATTGCTCTTTCTTCCTTATTTACAGCTGGGACTACAGCTTTAGAATTTTTTGCAGATGATTTGGAGCTGGCTTCAGTTATTTATTGGACTTTTGGTGATCCAGGGAGAACAAATTGGAATCAATTTTTTATAATTTTAGCTGTGCTTTTAATTAGTCTAGTCTATTTTATCTATCACGGTTGGAGCTATGGAGTTTTGAACTCTGGTGATGAACTGGCAGCAAGTTTGGGAGTAGACTCCAAAAGATTAAGGTTATTTGCGATGACTGCAGCTTCTATTTTAACAGCAGTTATTATTTCTTTTGTTGGAGTAATTGGTTTTATCGGTCTTGTAACCCCTCATATTATTAAAAAAATTGCAGCGGGAAATCAGAGACAGCTTTTTTTAAATTCGGCTCTGGCGGGGGGACTGCTTTTGATTATTGCGGATAATTTAGCCAGAACATTATTTAGACCGGTTGTTTTACCAGTCGGAGTTTTAACTGCATTTTTGGGTGCACCATTATTTATCTATTTAATAGTTAAAGGGAGGCAGATCTGGTGATATTAAAAATTGAAGCATTAAATTTTGCCTATAACAAGAAAAAAGTTTTGAAGAACATTAATTTAGAAGCGGAAAAAGGAGAATTAATAACATTGATTGGGCCTAATGGATCTGGCAAAAGTACTCTTTTAAAATGTATTAATAATTACCTAAAAGCTGACCAGGGAACTATAAAGGTTAAAAATCAGCAGATAAGAAACTTCAGCCAAAAAGAACTTGCTAAAATTATAGCTTATGTACCTCAGGCTTCAGAGATTAATTTTAATCTTGATGTTTTTGAAACTGTATTAATGGGACGTAAGGCTTACAGTGGCTGGAAAGCAAATCAGCAGGATAAAGAAATAACAGCAGAAGTGATTTCGAAACTGGGTTTAGAGGAAATTGCTTTCAAAAATATTAATGAATTGAGTGGTGGCCAGCAGCAGAAAGTATTTATAGCAAGAGCAGCTGCTCAAGCAGCAGAACTTATTCTTTTAGATGAGCCAACCAATAATTTGGATTTAAAACACCAGCTTGAAATTTTTGAGATGATAGAAAAAGAAGTGAGCAGTGGGAAAACAGTGATTGTGACAATGCATGACTTATCATTAGTTAGCCGTTTTAGTGATCGAATTATTATGCTCAAAGAGGGCAGTATTTATTCTGATGGTACAGCTTCTACTTTATCAGCAGCCAAAATCAATTCAGTTTATGGAGTTGAAGTTAGTCTAAAAGAACATAATGGTAAAAAAATTATAATTCCTGAGAAGATTTGTGTATAATAATTTAAAATATCTGTATCAATTTCATAAAAGTTATAGGTTGTCTATGATATAATAAGTATAACAAAGTATATTTTGAAAATATATTTACGACAGGCGATAATCTTAATTTATAAAGGGAGGACTAACTTTATGCAGTGGCTTGATTTAAATGAGTCAACAAGTATAATATTGGATCAAATAATTCAAAAAATTAATGAAGGTGTAAATGTAGTTGATACAGATGGGAATATAATCTATGTTAATGAAAACTCTGCAAATTATGCAGATACTTCTATTGAAAATATGTTGGGAAAGCATATTACAGAATTTTATCCAAATGCAGCTGTTTTAAAAGTTTTAGATTTTAAAAAGAAATATACTAATATTCATGTAGAAAACCCTGATGGCAGACATTTTATTGTTAATGCTTATCCTTTAATAATAGATGATCAGATTAAGGGTGGTTTGGCAATATTTAGAGATATCACAGAACTGAAGATGATGAATAGTAAAATTTTAAATTTACAGGAAAAATTAATTAACACATCTTCTTCAAATATATTTAATGATTTTATTGGCAGTCAGGGCAGTTTAAAAGAAGTGGTAAACAAAGCCTGTAAGGCCATGGGTTCTCCAGGAGGTCCTAGACATTCTATTATTTCTGGCGAAACTGGAACTGGTAAAACTTATTTGGCTAAATTAATGTTTCGTTTTGCTAAAAATATTGGAGTTCTAAAAGAAGATGCTCCTTTTGTTCATATTAACTGTGCTCAATTTACAAATCCTGATATTGCGGCCTCTGAAATTTTTGGTTCTAAAAAAGGAAGTTTCACCGGTGCCTCTAATAAAAATGGATTGATTGAGCAGGCTAATAAAGGAGTCTTATTCCTTGATGAAGCTCACGCCCTCAAAAATTACCAAAATTTGCTTCTTAAGGTAATTGAAGAGCAGAAGGTGCGCAGAATCGGAGGAATAAAAGAAATACCGGTTGATGTAATTGTGATAGCAGCTTCTACAAAAGATTTAGAAGAAAATTTGCTGCCAGAACTTTATCAAAGGCTGGCCCAGTATGAACTGGTTTTACCACCATTCGATCAGCGTTCATATAGTGAGAAAGAGAAGATGTTCCTCCATTTTAAAGAAGAATATAAAAAATCTGCTTTAGAAAAATATGACTTTGATTTAGAAATAATGTTTGAGCCTGAAGCAAGAGAAAGATTGTTGAATGCCTCTTATAAAAGAAATGTGCGCCATTTCAAAAATGTAATTAATTATGCAATTGATAGTGCTACACCTTTGATTAATAATTTAGATAATAAAAAACTGATGATTTTAGTTAAGAATGAGCATATTCCCCAAAAAATACTTGCTGAAAGTAGAAACAATAATTATCAGTCAGAAGTCAAAGAAAATAATTCTAATTCAGAAAATGCAGAAGAACTAATAAAGTTTTATCGAGAAAAAGGATTTGGAGCCAGAAGAATAGCAACTCGTTTACAGGAAAAGGGCATTGATTTAAAATATTATCAGGTCTCATATAGATTAAAGAAGATGGATTTATAAGTTATGACTTTAAAGCTTTAATTATTTTGATGCTAATTATTAAAAGGGGATGGAAGCTTTACGGCTAGATATTAATTGTACTGCTATATTTTTTTAAAATTCAATATGTCCTGCATGTCCTGCATAATATTTGTTAAATCGACACATTAGCATGTTAAAGGATAAAAGAAATAATTTTAAAAAAATTCATAATTTTCCTTGTCAAATGATTTTTGAAGGAGTATAATTTAATTGAACCGACAGAAAGTGAGTAGCGGAGTTATTATTAGGTCGGTGGACTTATTTTCTGGAACAAAGTAGATGTGCAGCGAGTATGTTCCCTAACAAAATTATTAAGGGGGCATTACTAATGAAGAACATTTTTAAGCACAAGCGCACTCACAAAAGTCATGAAGATCAGGTGAAGTACAACACTAAATCTGATGTGGAAGGACATGTAAAATTGAAAGATAGCGCCTTGATGGAATATTACATGATGGGCGGCCATTAAAAACAAAAAAAATTAAGATGCCGGGGAATAAAAACCCCGGTTTTTATTTTACCTAAATAATTTTAATTCTTAAATTAAGATAATTATTTGACATTTTTAAATACTGTTGGTATAATTATTTTTGGAAGCGGTTCCATTTAATTTTTAAACTCTTTGGAAGCGGTTCCATAAATAATATTAAGGGGGATTAATTTGATGAAGAGTTTACGTTTGATTTTATCAGTATTATTAGTTTTGTTTTTAGTTTTTGCTTTAAGTGTGGTTGGCTTAGCTCAAGAAGAAAATGAGAAAACGGAGATCACAATTGCAGGTGGAAGTGTAGGGATTGAACTTGAGCTTACCAAAAAAGCAGCCAGAATGTTTGAAGAAGAACACCCAAATGTCAAAGTTGACGTTTATACAACTCCTGACTTATCTGATGATAGGAAAGGTCTATATCTTCAATATTTAGAAACTAAAGATTCTACTATTGATGTTTTTCAGGTGGATGTAATTTGGCCTGGTGAATTAGCTGATCATTTTTTAGATTTAAATGAATTTGGTGCTCAGGAAGTTGCAGATAAACATTTTGAGTCAATAATCCAGAATAACACTGTTGATGGTAGATTAGTAGCAATGCCCTGGTTTACTGATGCTGGATTATTATATTATAGAACAGATTTACTAAATAAATATGGTTATTCAGAACCACCTGCTACCTGGACAGAATTAGAAGAAATGGCTAAAACTATTCAAGCAGGTGAACGAGAAGAAAATCCTGATTTTTGGGGTTATGTCTGGCAGGGAAATGCTTATGAGGGCTTGACCTGTAATGCTTTAGAGTGGATTTATTCTAATAATGGCGGCAGAATAATTAATGAAGATAAAGAGGTTACAATTAATAATAAGAATGCAGTAGAAACAATTAATATGGCGGCTGATTGGGTTGGAGAAATTTCACCTCCAGGAGTAACCGGGCTGGTTGAAGAAAGTTCTAGAAAAATGTTTGAAGCTGGTAATGCAGCTTTTATGAGAAATTGGCCTTATGTTTATGCTCTGGCATCTGAAGAAGATAAAGCAACAGCAGGTAAGTTTGATGTTGCTCCTTTACCCGCTGGCGAAAATGGAAGTAGTTCTGCAGTGTTAGGCGGCTGGAATTTAGCAGTTAATAAATACAGTGAATATCCTGAATTGGCAGCAGAACTGGCAATATTTATGACCAGTGAAAAAGTCCAAAAAATGAGAGCAGTAGAAGGATCATTTAACCCAACTATTGCTGATTTATATGAAGATCAAGACGTTTTAGAAGCCAATCCATTTTTTGGTGATCTTTATCAGGTCTTTACTAACACAGTTCCCAGACCATCAGCTGAGGCTGGAGAAGATTATAGTGCGGTATCAGAAAGATTTTTTCAGGCAGTCCACTCTGTTTTAACTGGAGAATCGAGGGCAGAAGACGCGATAGCATATTTAGAATTAGGAATTGAAGATATCTTGGAAGACTAAGTTTTAAATATAAGCTGTTAGCAGACAGGATGTGGTACCACATCCTGTCTTACTTTTAATTAAACTGTCTTTGTATTTTTTAATTATACACGATATAATATGGATAAATGTTAAAATAATGAAAGGACAGTAGATCTAAATGTCTAAAAACAAAGTTAATATCTATGATGTTGCAGAAAAAGCTGATGTTGGAATTGGAACTGTATCAAGAGTTTTAAATAATAGTGATAAGGTAAAAGATAATACTAGAAAAAAAGTTTTGGAAGTAATGAAGGAGCTTAATTATCGGCCTAATAAACTTGCACAAAATTTAGCTCGACAGAAAGCAAATGCTGTTGCTGTTATAGTTCCGAGTTTTATTGATCATTTTTTTGTTGAAGTCTTAAAAGGCATACAGGACGCTTTAGAAGAAGAAAATATTGATTTGATTCTGTATAAAATTGATTTAAATGAAAATAGAATGAAAAAAATTATGGATATAGTACACAGCAGAAAGGTTGATGGGATTGCTGCTTTAACAATGGATATTTCAGATACAGAAAATCAAGAATTAAAAGACTCTGGAATCCCGGTAGTGCTTGCTGATGAATTTTCTGCTGATTTTCATTCAATATATTTGGATGACTTAAAAGGTGCAGAGATGGCAGTTGACTATTTAGTTAATCATAATCACAACAAAATTGCTTTTATTAATGGTGATATTAATAGTCTGCATGGACAAAAGCGTTTAGCAGGTGTGAAGAAATCTTTTCAAAAACATAATCTAAAAATTAATACAGCTCTGATCAAAGATGGAGATTTTTACGCCGAAGATGGTTATCAGTCAATGCAGGAAATATTAGAACTCCCCAGAACTGAATGGCCATCAGCTGTTTTTGCTGCTTCTGATAATCAGGCAATTGGAGTCCTGCAGGCCATGGAAGAAAAGGGCTTAAAAGCTCCGGATGATATAGCGGTAATCGGTTATGACAATATTGAGCTGGCAAAGTATTTGAAGATAACAACTGTCTGGCAGCCGATGTACCAGCTTGGTCATTTAGCAATTGAAATATTATTAAAGGCAATTAAGGGTGAATTAAATGAAATTTACCAGAAAGAATTAGAGCTGAAACTGGTTAAAAGAGAAACTGCTTAAGTTTTTGCTGTTTAGCTTGAAATAATTATTGATAAAGAATATTAATTCACAGAAAAAGGTGTAATTATGAATAAACAAAAAAAGAAATATTTATTAATTGCTCTCATTTATATTGCCTTTATCTCCTTGGGATTACCTGATGGATTATTAGGGGTTGCCTGGCCTGAAATGAGGAGCAGTTTTTCGCTGCCTCTTGATGCTTTAGGTATTATTTTAATTGGATCAACTACAGGCTATCTGCTCTCCAGTTTCTTTAATGGCTTTTTTATTAAAAAGATTGGAGTGGCAGTTCTGCTGGCTTTAAGTTGTCTGGCTACCGGGTTAGCTCTGATTGGTTATACCCTTACGCCTTTTTGGTGGCTTTTACCGGTGCTTGCAGTTCTTGCCGGTATGGGGGCTGGAGCAATTGATGCAGGTTTAAATACATATGTAGAAAAGAATTTTAATGAAGGATTAATGCAGTGGCTGCATGCAAGTTTTGGGGTTGGAGTTACTATTGGTCCAATTATTATGGCTAATGCAATCAAATATTCTGACAGCTGGAGAACAGGTTATATAATTGTTGGGACAGCTCAAATAATGCTGGCTCTGATCTTTGTGCTGACTCTTTCCCTCTGGAAGGATTCTAAAAACAAAAAGCAGGCTGAAGGAGAAAAGGATAAGCAGAAAAAGCGGGAAGAAAAAATGATTGACACTTTAAAACATTTACCTGCTCTTTTGAGTATTTTATTATTTTTTATTTATACCGGGATAGAAATGGCGATCGGGCACTGGACTTATACTTTATTTACAGAATCCAGAGGAATTAGTACAGCCCTGGCCGGATTTTGGGTCAGTGTGTACTGGGGTTCATTTACAATCGGCAGAATTTTAGCCGGATTTTTAGCATACAAGTTCTTAAGCCGAAAAATTACTAAATATGCTGCGGTACTAGGTCTTTTTGGCAGCATTTTAATAGCAGTTAACTTATCACAGGGGTTATCACTGTTTGGAATTGCTATAACTGGACTTGCAATAGCACCAATTTTTCCAGCTCTGATTTCAAGCACTTCTTACAGGGTAGGTAAGGAGCATACAACTAATACTATCGGGATGCAGATTTCTGCTGCAGGATTAGGTGGAGCCTTACTTCCCGGACTGGCAGGGGTGCTGGCACAAAATATTTCTTTAGAGATAATTCCAATTTTTATTACAATTTTATTTATATTGTTTTTAACTATCAATAATTTGATAAAAAAAGTAACAGATCAGGCTGCAGGAAAAGCGGCTTAAATAATTATAACTGGAGGTTTAACGATGAATAAAAAATGGTGGAAAGAAGCTGTGGTTTATCAGATTTATCCCCGCAGTTTTAAGGACAGTAACAATGATGGAATTGGAGATTTGAGAGGGATTATAGAAAAAATTGATTATTTAGATCAGCTGGGTGTAGATGCAGTCTGGTTAAACCCGGTTTATCAGTCTCCCAATGATGATAATGGTTATGATATCAGTGATTATAAGGATATTATGGATGAGTTTGGTACAATGGAAGATTTAGAAGAACTAATGGAGCTGCTGCATGAAAGAGAGATTAAGTTAATTATGGATTTAGTAATTAATCATAGTTCAGATGAACATCAGTGGTTTCAAGAATCACGAAAAAGTAAAAGTAACCCCTATCGAGATTATTATATTTGGAAAGATGGTAAAAATGATGGTCCACCCAATAATTGGAAGTCTTTTTTTGGAGGTTCAGCCTGGAAATATGATGAGCAGACTGATCAATATTATCTTCACCTGTTCTCTCCCAAACAGCCGGATTTAAACTGGGAAAATCCAAAACTGCGTCAGGAAATTTATGAGATGATTAACTGGTGGCTGGAAAAGGGTGTAGATGGTTTCAGGTTAGATGTAATTAATTTAATCTCTAAAGACCAGCGCTTTCCTGACGGAGCTGAAGCTGGACAGAAGGGACATGAATACTTTGCCAATGGTCCTCGAGTGCATGAATTTGTACAGGAAATGGCAGCTGAGACATTTAACAATTATGAGGCAATGACAGTTGGTGAAACTCCTTTTGTGGATAAAGATGAGGCCTTAAAATTTGTTAAAGAAGAACGAAAAGAATTCTCAATGGTTATCCCTTTTGAACATTTAGAATTTGACCGCAAAGAAGGCTGGGATAAGATTACTGACTGGGATCTGACAGAACTTAAAGATTTAATGAGTGAGTGGCAGTATAAGCTGCAGGAAAATAACGGCTGGACCAGCCTGTATTTCTGCAATCATGATCAGCCAAGAATTGTTTCCCGCTATGGTGATGATGGTGAGTACCGCAAGGAATCTGCCAAGATGCTGGGGACAATGCTGCATACCTTAAGAGGAACTCCTTTTATTTATCAGGGAGAAGAAATTGGAATGACCAATATTAGTTTTGAATCCTTAGATGACTTTGATGATATTGAAACTCGGGGCTATATTAAGGAAGTTCAGGCAAAGGGAGAATTAAGTGAAGACGAGATTTTAGAAATTGCTAATTATCGAACCAGAGATAATGCCCGTACACCAATGCACTGGAATAGCAATAAATATGCTGGTTTTTCAGAGGTTGAACCCTGGCTGAAGCTGAATACAAATTATCCAGCAGTCAATGTCGAAAAGGATTTAGCTGCTGAAGACTCAGTTTTTAAATATTATCAAAGGATGATCTCCCTGCGCAAAAAATATCCTGTTTTTGCCTATGGAGAATATGATATTTTACTTAAAGAAGATCAAAATATTTATGCTTATCAGAGACGGGGGGAAGAAAATAATCTGCTGATACTGCTAAATTTCAGCAGAAAGAGAGTTGATTATGATTTAACTGAGGAAGTGGAAGTTGAAACAGCCGAGCTGATTTTAAATAACTATCAGAAAGAGGCTGATTTTGAACTCAGTGGAAGTTTAAGACCATATGAAGCAAGAGTTTATCTCTGTTAAAGACAAACAATTTAAGGAAATTAAAGTTAAATTTGCTTGACTTTAAATTAAAAAGAATATATTATTAATGTAAGAATAGTTGCACAACTCCGAGTGTATTCAAGCTAAGACAAATAGTTATGCTGAGTACACCGACAGGGTTTAAGGGAAAACCTTTAGGCCTCCCGGAATGGAAAGGAGTGATCGATTTGGATTGCATTAACTTCAATCCGCCCTAAAACTTCCGGTTATGCTGCCGGAAGTTATTTTTTTGACTGGATTTTTTTCAGCTGACTCGCTTTAAAATTTGATTTGAATTAGGAAAAAAATAAAGAGAAATCAAAAAATTAGGGGGATTACTATGTCAAGTAAGAAAATCTTATTATCGTTACTTATTTTTATGCTGATTTTTACAACAGCAGCTGCTGCTCAGGAAGTTTTAACAATGGCCACCACAACCAGTACAGAGAATTCAGGTTTACTGGATAAATTGCTGCCTCCTTTTGAGGAAAAATTTGATGTCAGAGTAGATGTAGTAGCAGTAGGAACCGGGGCTGCTATTGAACTTGGGCGTAATGGAGATGCTGATATTATCTTTGTTCATGCCAGAGAGGCAGAAGATCAATTTGTAGCCAATGGCTATGGAGTTAACAGAAGAGATGTAATGTATAATGATTTTGTTATTTTAGGACCACCATCTGATCCAGCGGGAATCAGAGATACAGAAACTGCAGTTGAAGCTTTTCAAAAAATTAAAGCTGAAAAAGCAGAATTTGTTTCCCGCGGTGATAATTCTGGAACCAATAAAAAAGAATTATCAATCTGGGATAGTGCAGGTATAACTCCCGCTGGCAGCTGGTATTTAGAAAGCGGTCAGGGTATGGGCCCCAGTATTAATATGGCAGATGAGCGTCAGGCATATATTTTGGCTGATCGGGGAACATATTTAGCCTACAGTGGAGATGTTGAGCTGGAAATAGTAAATAGTGGAGATCCTGAGCTTTTTAATCCTTATGGAATTATTCCGATCAACCCGGCCTATCATACCCATGTAAATTACCAGATGGCAATGGCCTTTACCGGATATGTAACTTCTCAGCAGGGTCAGAGTATAATTAATAATTATATGCGTTATGGTGAGCAGTTATTCTATCCATCTGCAATTGAAGCAGAAAATTTAGAAGAATAGATTTAAAAAACACAATAATAGCTGGCTGTAGTTTTAATTTCTGCGGCCGGCTAATCTAATTTTATTTCAGGAGGTAAAAAGTGGACTATTATACTGATGCAATATTAAGAGCACTGCAGTTAATAATAACTCTGGATCAAGAGGTTATACAGGTGGTTGCAACCTCACTTAAAATTTCTATTACCTCAACCTTTATTGCTTCAATAATTTCTATGCCGCTGGCAGTTTTAATTGCCCGCAATAAGTTTAAAACAAAAAAGTTTATTAACATTATTTTAAATACAATGCTCAGTCTGCCGACAGTAGTGGTCGGAATTTTTGTTTACTCATTAATATCCCGGAGAGGAGTGCTGGGAGAACTGGATCTTTTGTTTACACCAGCTGGAATTATAATGGGCCAGGTAATACTGATCATACCATTAATAACTGCTCTAATAAGAAATATAATTTTTTCAATGGATGAAAAATTATACAAAACAGCAATTTCGATGGGAGCCAGCCGCAGTCAGAAGTTTAAACTTTTAATTTTAGAAGCCAGATATGGGATTATTGGAGCAGTAATTGCTGGCTTTGGCAGAGTTTTAGGAGAAATTGGAGTTTCAATGATGCTTGGTGGAAATATTAAAGGTGTAACCAGAACTATTACTACTGCTATGTCACTGGAAACAAATAAGGGTCGTTTTGCCTTTGCCCTAGCTTTAGGAATAATTCTTTTATCACTTTCATTTTTAATTAATTTTGTCACTTATTTTCTGCAGGAGGGAAAAAACTATGCTAGAAGATAAAATTATTGAAGTTAAAAATATCAAAAAGATCTGCAGAGGTAAAACCATTCTGGATATTGATCAATTTGCAGTTTTGAAAAATAAATTTAACTTTATTATTGGGGGGAATGGCAGCGGTAAAACCTCTCTTTTAAATATTTTAAGTCTGGTTGAACAGGATTTTCGGGGTGAAATTTATTATAAAGGTCGTAAAATTAATAAAGATGAACAAAATTTAGCTTTAAGGCGCAAATTTTCTGTAATCTGGCAGGACCCTTATCTGTACCGGGGTAATGTTTTCTATAATATTGCTCTGCCTTTAAAATTGAGAAATATTGAACAAAGCATAATAGACAAAAAAGTAAGGGAAATGGCTGGCCGACTGGAGATCAGTAATTTGTTAGAGCAGTCTGCTTATACACTTTCTGGTGGAGAAAAACAAAAAACTTCTATTGCTAGAGCTCTAATCTCTGAGCCGGAAATTTTATTTGTTGATGAAGCAACTACAAATTTAGATGAAGAGAGTATTTATTTTTTCAATTCTCATTTTGCTGATTTGGTTACTGATGAGATGACAGTGGTGATGGTCAGCCATGACCGCAGGCAAATTAAAGAACTAGCTGATCAAATAACTTTACTGAAAGGTGGTAAAGTAAAAACAACTAAGACTATTAATGATTTTAATTTTGAATTATTTGGGGCAGGGATTGAAACTTTTATAGCAGAGTTAGTTTGAAACTAAAATTTCTACTTTTGCTCGCAGTCAAAGTCCTCTTCGACTTCAGATTTATTGATTCGAGGCTGATTCATTTTTACTGATAATTTACAAAGCCCTTCATTAATTAATTGTTCTTCTACTAAAACATCAGCTGGTACTTTTATGGGAACTTCTGCAAAACTCCAGATAGCTTTAATTCCTGCAGCTACAAGGCGGTCGGCTGTTTTTTGAGCAGCTGCTTCAGGAACTGTTAAAATTGCAGCATCAACTTTGTTTTCAGATAGATAATTTTCTAAATCACTGATACTTTTAATTTCAAGATCATTGATTACCAAACCAATTAATTTTGGGTTTTTGTCAAAGACAGCTGTTAGTTTATAGCCTCTTTCAATATACCCCTTATTATAGGCCAAAGCCTGACCTAAATGACCTGCACCAATCAAAATAATTTTCTTATTATAATTAAAACCCATAATGATACGTATCTGTTGAAAAAGGCAAAAAATATCATAGCCATAACTTTTACGACCAAATGTGCCAAAATAGCTTAAATCTTTTCTAATTAATGAACTGCTAAATCCAGTTAATTTTGCTAGTTCTTCAGATGAGACATATGTTTTGTTGGATTCTTTTAATTTTTTTAAATGCTGATAATAAACAGGCAGCCTACTCATAATTATGTCCGGAATGCTGTATAAATCTTTGGTCATTTTATACACCCCCTAAATATTGTTAAAAAAATAACATATCCTAACATCATTTTATCTTAGTTGAAAAAAAATTTCAACTTTTTCCTAAAGGCTTTATTTAAAGTTAAAGTTTTAATTTAATACTATAGGGATTTCCTTTTTTGAGATACCAAATTAAATCAAAACTAATTTTTAAAGCAGGATATATTTAATTTTTGACGAAATTATTATTAAAGGGTTTTAGTCAGAATTTTCATGTATTATAGAAGATATTAGATTAAATGCAGAGGAGTGTGTAAAATGGATAAATATAAAATATCTAGATCAAAGTTGAACTACAATTTTAAGGCTGAACAATTAGATTTTGATACTACCGAAGAACTTTCTGCAATTGATGAAGAAATCATTGGTCAAAATAGAGCAGCAGACTCTCTTGATTTTGGGATGAGAGTTGATAAAAATGGTTATAATATTTTTATGGTAGGTGAGTCTGGAACAGGAAAATCAACTTATGCTAAAAATATGACAGAAGAAAAAGCAGCTGAGATGGAGCAGCCTAAAGATATACTTTATGTTTTTAATTTTTCTGAACCAGAAGAGCCTCGAGTTATGAGAGTTCCCGCCGGGATGGGAAATGATTTAAAAAATGATATGGATAAGATTATAGAGGAATTACAGGAAGAAATCCCACGTGCTTTCGAAGGTGAAGAATACGAAAAAGAAAGAAAAGAAATATTGAATGAATATCAACCAAAATCGAATAAACTAATGCAGGAATTTGAATCCTCAGCTAAAGAAAGAGGATTTTTGCTTCAAAACACATCTCAAGGTTTGGTACCGGTTCCGATTGATGAAGATGGAGAGCCTATTTCTCGCGAAGATTTTCAAGAGATGGATGAAGATAAAAAAGAAGAAATTCGTAATGAAAGTCAAAAAATACAAAATGAGATTTCACAGGTTATGCGGGAAATTCGCTCAATCAAAGAAAAAGCTCAAGATGAGCTATCAGCTTTAGAAAAAAAGATAGGTATTTCTATTGTCCAGCCAATAATTTGTCACTTAAAAAATCAATATGAAGACTGTGAAGAAATAGCGGATTATTTAGAGGAAGTTCAGGATGATATTGTAGATAATATTGATCGTTTCCGCAATGAAAATGACAACAACCAGCAAAATCCTTTTCTAGCAATGCAGCAGAATGATGATGGTAGTTTTTTTGTTCGCTATCAAATAAATATATTTGTCAATAACAGTAAAACAGATGGTGCACCTGTAATTTATGAAAAAAATCCTACTTACTATAATTTATTTGGTAAAATTGAAGGTAAAAGTCAATTTGGAACAATAACTACCAATTTTACAATGATTAGAAGTGGTTCTCTACACAGAGCTAATGGGGGGTTCTTAATTGTTCATGCTAAAGATCTGCTGACAAATCCATTTTGTTGGGATACCTTGAAAAGAGCTTTAATTAACCAAGAAATAACTGTTGAAAATATAGGAGAACAATATAGAAGTGTGCCAATTATTACTTTAAAGCCTGAAGCAGTAGAACTCGATTTAAAAATTATCATGATTGGTTCTCCTTATATTTACTATTTACTTTATAATTATGATGATGAATTTTCTGAGTTATTTAAAATTAAAGCTGATTTTGATACTGAAATGACCCGAAACAAAGAAAATATTGCTAAATTTGCTGATTTCATTTCTTCGGTAATTAAGAGGGATCAGCTGAAAGAATTTAGCTCGGGGGCAGTAGCGGCGATGATTGATTTTAGTTCCCGCTTAACAGGAGATCGGGAAAAATTATCAACTAAATTTAATGAAATTATTGAAATTTTATACGAGTCAGATGTTTGGGCAGACAGCTATGGGGAAGAAGTAGTAAGTGCCAGTTCTGTTAAAAAAGCGATTGATGAAAAAGAAATGCGCTCAAATCTACTAGAAGAAAAAATACAGGAGCAGATAGATCGGGATCATTTACTGCTTGATGTTAGCGGTCAGGAAGTTGGTCAGATTAATGGACTTTCGGTTTATCAGGCAGGCAATTATAGTTTTGGTCGTCCAGCTCGCATTACAGCCCGCAGTTATTTAGGTAAAGAAGGTGTAATAAATATTGAACGCGAGGCTAAAATGAGCGGCAGGATTCACAGTAAAGGGGTTATGATCTTAACAGGCTATTTAGGTGGTAAATATGCCCAGAAAACTCCCTTAAGCTTAACAGCTTCTATTGCCTTTGAACAGAGCTATGGTGGAGTTGATGGTGACAGCGCAACCTGTGCCGAAGTAGTGGCTCTTTTATCCTCACTTTCGGGAATGCCAATTAGACAGGATATAGCTATAACCGGCTCTATGAATCAAAAAGGAGTTATCCAACCAATTGGCGGAGTTAATGAAAAAATTGAAGGATTTTTCAAAGTCTGTCAAGCAAAGGGTTTAACAGGGGAACAGGGTGTTATTATTCCGCAGAGAAATCTAGATAATTTAATGCTGGAAGAAGAAGTTATTGCTGCAGTTGAAAATAAGGAATTTAATCTTTACAGCATTGAAGAAATAGATCAAGCATTAGAAATTATGCTGGGTGAAGAAGCAGAAAAAGTCCACAGTGCAGTTCAAGAAAAACTGAAAGAATATGCCGAGTTTGACAGTGAAGATATTGCTGAAGATGATCAAGAAAAAAATGAGGATGAAAATGAATGAAGAGATTAATAACAAAAGCAAATATAATTTTAGAAGATAAAATTATTCGAAATGGTTCTCTGCTTTTTTCTGAGTCTGGAATTGAAAAAGTGGCTGCTTATAATTTAGAAGCTGGTCCAGATACAGAAATTATTGAGGCAGAGGGAGGTTATTTAAGCCCAGGAATGATTGATACCCACATTCATGGTGGTGGAGGTTTTGATACCATGGATGCTTCGCCTGAAGCGCTCACTGAAATCAGCCAGGTTCTGGCAGCACATGGTGTCACAGCTTTTCTGCCGACAACAATGACAATGGCTAGAAATCAAATTCATTCTGCTTTAGAAAATATTCGTCAGGCTAAAAAACAGGGATTAAGGGGAGCTCAAGTCTTAGGTACTCATGTTGAGGGACCTTTTATTAGTCCTGATTATATTGGAGCTCAAAATAGTAAAAATCTAATTAAGCCTGATTTAGAACTGCTTCAGGATTATTATGATATTGTGGAAATTGTAACTATGGCACCGGAAATTGATGGTGCACTTGAATTAATAAAAGAACTTAAAAAAAATAATATAACAGCTTCTGCCGGCCACTCTGCTGCAACATACGAAGAGTTTCAGGAGGCTTATCAAGCAGGAATGAATCACTTTACCCATTTATATAATGCAATGACTGGTCTCCACCACCGTAAACCAGGTCTTGTTGGCGCAGCATTTGATTCTGACGCCACAGTTGAACTAATTGTTGACCTGATTCACCATCATCAGGCAGTCGACCGTTTTACAATTCAAGCTAAGGGTATAGATAAAATTATTTTAGTTTCTGATAGCATGGAGGCAGCAGGTCTGGAAGATGGAGAATACGAGTTAGGAGGTCAGAAGGTAATTGTAGAAGCGGGTGCAGCGAGATTAGAATCGGGTGTGCTGGCCGGTAGTGTTTTAACTTTAGATCAGGCAGTTCGTAATTTAATGGAAATAACTGAGATATCGATTCCTGAAATATTTAAAATGGTGTCTTTAAATCCGGCCCAGAAATTAGGATTGGATCATAAATTAGGAAAGATTAAAGCTGGTTATCAAGCTGATTTAGTAATTTTTGATAGTAATTTTAAAGTTCAAAAAATCTTTATTAAAGGGAAGAGATTTATGACTTAAAACTAAGAATAAAAGAGATTAAAAGAGCTAAATTAATTTAAACAAAATTATTTAACAAAAATAGCGTTTTTAGTTTTTTGACCTTCTCTGACTTTAGGCTTATAATAATAATAGAGAATAAAGGTAAAAAAATACTATTAATCAAATTCGGAGGTGGTTTTATGTTTGATTTAGTACCATTTAGAAACCGCAGTCGGAGAGATGTTGCTGAAAGAGAAGAAGATCCATTTAACAGCTTGGTCTCTGGTTTCTTTGGTGATGTGATGGACTTTGCAGGACGCAGTTTTAGAGTTGATATTAAAGAAAGTGATGACGAATATACTATTGAAGCTGAAATGCCTGGTATGAAAAGGGAAGATATTAAGCTTGAGCTCAATGATGATTATCTAACTATTTCGGCTGAGCATCAGGAAGAAAAAGAAGAAAAGAAAGAAAATTATATTCGTCGTGAAAGAAGACAGGGTAAATATACCCGCAGTTTCTACCTGGAAAATGTAGATCAGGATGAAATTAAGGCAGAATATGATGAAGGTATTTTAAAAGTTCATCTACCAAAATTAGAACAGACACCCGTCAAAAAACGTACAATCGATATCGAATAAATCTTGAATAAATCTTAATAATATCTAGCTAGTATTTAAGCCCGGCCTTTTGGTCGGGTTTTTTATTAGCCAGGAAATTATACCTAATGGTTTGTTGTGGATAATATTTATAGTTTCATAATTTCCGCTATCAACAAAATTTAACCTTACTGTATTATACAGATTGTCCGAAGGACATTTTGTTCAATTAAAAGCTGATAATTGAAGAATTGTCAATTGTAGAGTATAATATAATTATAAATTATAAACATCTTAAATTAATTTTATGGGGAGGATTTTAATTGAATTATCCACAGCTTGATATTTATGTAAATAAAATTGAAGAGAATGCAGCAAAATTAAAAGAAAAGCTAGAAGCAAAAAATATAAAATTAACAGCAGTTGTCAAAGGCTTAGCTGGTGACACAAATGTATTTAAAGCTTATCAGCAGGCGGAAGTAGGGAGTATAGCCGACTCTCGAATTGAAAATATAATTAAGTTTAGAGAAGTTGGTTATCAGGGAGAAGCCTTAATGCTCAGAATTCCTATGGCTTCTGAGGTGGAAGAAATTGTCCGTTATACAGATGTCTCTTTAGTTACAGAACTTAAAATTGCTGAGCTGATTTCAAAAGAGGCACAGCGGGTTGATAAAAAAATTGATTTAATAGTTATGGTTGACATTGGTGATAGAAGAGAGGGAATTTTGGCAGCTGATTTAGCAGATCTGGCTCTAAAAATTGAAGAGATGCCAAATGTTATTATGAAAGGTATAGGTACCAATTTAGGTTGTTTTGCTGGAATTATTCCAGATGAAAATAATACAAAAAAGTTAATAAATATAAAAAAAGAGCTTGAAACTAAACTAGGAAGAAGCCTAGAAATTTTATCTGCTGGTAATACTGCTGCTTTAAGACTTTTAGAAAACGATTACTTAGCAGCTGAAATAAGCAATTTAAGGGTGGGGGAGGCAGTTCTGCTTGGTACAGATATTATAAATGAATCTTTAATTGAAGGTTTTAATCATTATAATTTTCATCTTAAGGCAGAAATAATTGAATTAAAAGAAAAACCTTCAAATCCTGAAGGAGAGATGGCTTTTGGAGGCCAGGGAAGAGGTCAAATTATAGCCGATAAAGGTCTGCGTCAGCGGGCTATTTTAGCAGTTGGCAAACAGGATATAGATTATCATGGTCTTTATCCAGAACTAGAAGGTGTAGAAGTTTTAGGATGCAGCAGTGATCATTTAATAACTGATGTAACTGAGGCAGCTGGCAAACTAGAAGTGGGAGATATTTTAAATTTTAAAATTAATTATAGTGCAATGTTAAGAGCAATGACTTCTCAATATGTTACTAAAAATTATATAGAATAATGGTGGAGGGGTAGAGTTGGATTTTTATTTAATAATTTTATTTTTATTTACAGGAATATTATTAGGTTTTCACTTAGACGAAAAAAATTACTTTGTAAAATTTGCAGACCTAATAACAAAAATTGGGCTTGTTGTTTTACTGCTGGCAATGGGAGCTAACCTGGGAAGTAACGAGAAGATTTTTCTTCAGCTTGGAGAAATTGGTTTTCAGGCTCTAGTTTTTGCAGCAGTCAGCATTATTTTTAGTGTTTTAGCAGTGATAATTTTTGTTAAGATTTTAGACTTAAATAATCTGCTTTTGGGAGCTGATCCTGATACAGAGTCAGAGATTGAAGAACAAAATGCGGATAATACAATGACAATTTTAATTTTTTCATCAGTTGTGCTCGGTATTCTAACCGGATATTTTTTCTTAAACGGTGGAGAAGCAGTATTCTTGGATTTAATAACCAATTATGCTTTAGCTGTGCTGCTCTTTGGAGTTGGAATTGACATTGGTGCAAGCCGTGAAATTATTGAAGATTTAAAGCTGATGGGCTGGAAATTGATTGTAATCCCACTTCTGATTGCTGCAGCCTCTGTGTTGGGAACTGTTATAATTGGTTTTGTATTTAACTTTTCGCTTGGAGAATCAGCTGCAGTTGGAGCGGGTTTTGGCTGGTACAGTTTATCTGGAGTTTTAATTTCTAAGTTACATAGTGCAGAATTGGGATCACTGGCATTTTTGACAAATGTTTTTAGAGAACTATTGACTGTTATGATTTTGCCCTTTGTTGCTAAATATTTTGGCAGCCTGGCAGCAATTGCTCCGGGTGGTGCAACAACAATGGATGTTACCTTACCACTTGTTAAGGAAGCAGGGGGAGAAGCAGTTGTGATTCCGGCTTTTATTAGTGGAGCAGTACTTTCAACACTGGTGCCAATTTTAGTCCCATTATTTTTAAGCATTTAACTTATTTTTAAAATAGAGAAAGGAATGATTATAGTGATTAAGAAAGAAGAAAAGCTGCAGGAGATGAACCAGGCTTTGAAGGCTTTAATTCAGCCTGAAGGAGATTGGCTGGCTAATTTAGCAAATAGCTCTGCCCTTTTATTTGAATTTATGGATGATATTAATTGGGCTGGCTATTATATTTGGAAAAATGACCAGCTTGTTTTGGGACCATTTCAGGGGAAAACAGCCTGTGTCCGGATTGAGGAAGACAAAGGGGTTTGTGGTACAGCTTATTCTCAGCGCAAAATAATGGTGGTAGAAGATGTACATCAATTTCCCGGCCATATTGCCTGTGATTCAAATTCTAAATCAGAAATTGTGCTGCCGATAATAGTTGCCGGAGAAGTTATAGCTGTTCTAGATATTGACAGTCCTCAGAAATCTCGTTTTGATGAGCTTGATCGAAAATATTTACAGGAATTTGTAGATATTTTAGTTGATGAAACAGATTTTCTACCACTGATGGAAAAATTTTAAGAAAAATTCTCAGTTAATTAATAAATTTAGATTGGAATCTATAGGAGGTTAAATTTTGTTTAAAGATAAAGATGTTTTTCTTTTTGATTTAGATGGAACACTCTTAACAATTGAAACAGAAGAGTTTTTAAAGCACTATTTTAGAGCTCTTTCTTTGGAATTTAAAGATTTGTTTGAAGAGCAAAGTGATTTTATTAATCTTTTAATGGCTTCTACCCAGAAGATGATAAAGAATGATGGTAGTTCAAGCAATCAGCAGGCTTTTATGGAAGAGTTTATGAAAAAAATAGATATTAATAAGCAGACTGAGGTTGAGCAGATAAAAGAACGATTTGATCAATTTTATCAAAATAAATTTGAGGCTTTAGGTAAATATTTTGAAATTGATAAGGAAACTCCTTTAGAAATTATTAAGTATCTAAAAAAACAGGGAAAAAAGCTTGTTTTAGCAACAAATCCTCTTTTTCCCAAAAAGGCAGTTGAAAAAAGACTAAGCTGGACAGGTATTGATCCCGCTGATTTTGAGCTTTTAACCCATTATGAAAATATGAGTTATTCTAAACCAAACCCCAATTATTATCAGGAAATATTAGAAAAAATTAATGTAGATCCTGAAAACTGTTTAATGATTGGTAATGATTTAAAAGAAGATGCTGCAGCTGCAGAGTTAGGAATCAAAACTTTTATTATTGAAGATAAATTAATTAAAAGAAAAGGCAGTGATTACCCGATAGAATGGCGGGGTAGTTTAAAAGAATTTAAAGATTTAATTAAAAGAGAGATATAAGAAAAACTCCAGCGAGATTAATTTTAGCCTGCTGGAGTTTTTACTTTTTCATTATTTTTTAGTTTCATTTTTAAGCAATTTTCTTTACTTTTCAACTACAAGTTCTTCTTTCTGGTTTAGCAGATAGTCCTGACCATAAACTTTAATTTTTAAATCAGCCCCAGCTTCTAGATAAAAAGTAGTTTCTTCCTGTTCAACATTAACTTTAATTCTGCGGCCCCTAAATATAATCATAAAGTTAAATCCATCCCAGGCTTCTGGTAAAAATGGTCTAAATTCTACCTGATCATTTTGCACTTTAAAACCGGCAAAGCCTTTAACAATTGACATCCAGGTTCCGGCCATGCTTGTAATATGCAGACCATCATCTGTATCAGTATTGTAGTTATCAAGATCGAGGCGGGCAGTTCTTAAATACAGCTGATATGCTTTTTCTTCCCGCTCAAGGTCAGCTGCCAGAAGCGAATAAATACAGGGAGAAAGTGAAGACTCATGGACAGTACGCGGTTCATAAAAATCATAGTGGCGGGCGATACTGGCACGATCAAAGTCCTCTTTAAAGTAATAGATTCCCTGCAGCACATCTGCCTGTTTAATATAAGGTGAGCGTAAAATTTTGTCCCAAGACCAGTTTTTATGCAGTGGAATATCTTCTTCCTCCAGATCGGAAACTAATTTTTGTTCTTTGTCAAGATAGCCGTCCTGCTGAGAATAAACATCAAATTCTTCAAGATAAGGATAATACATTTTTTCGGTCATATCTTGCCATAATTCAAGCTCAGAATCTTCAAGTTCAAGTTCAGAAATCCATTCTTCATATTTAGCAGGATCATTTTTTTTGATCTGTTCTAAATTTTCAAGTGTATAATTTAGTGTCCAGACTGCTATTCGATTAGTATACCAGTTATTGTTGACATTATTTTCATACTCATTTGGGCCTGTTACTCCCAGAATCATATACTTATCTTTGTGGGAATTAAAATGAGCTCTGTCAGCCCAAAATCGTGAAATCTGTGCTAAGACTGGGATTCCATATTCTTTAATATATTCTTCATCACCTGTATAATCCACATAATCTTTAACTGCATGAGCTATGGCTCCATTACGGTGAATTTCCTCAAAGGTTATTTCCCATTCATTGTGGCATTCTTCACCATTGATTGTCACCATTGGGTAAAGAGCACCATCTAAACCTAATTTATCAGCATTTTCAACTGCTTTTTCTAAGTGATTATATCTATATAATAATAAATTTCGAGAAACATCTTCACTGTGGGTAGCGAGATAAAAGGGAAGACAGTAAGCCTCTGTATCCCAGTAAGTTAAGCCACCATATTTTTCTCCTGTAAATCCTTTAGGTCCAATATTTAAACGGGGATCATGGCCGGTATAAGTTTGATTGAGATGAAAAATGTTGAAGCGAATTCCCTGCTGTGCTTCTGGATCACCTTTAATTTTAATATCACTTTCCTGCCAAATTTTGGCCCAGGCCTCTTTATGTTCTGTAAAAAGATCTTCGTAGCCTCTGAATTCTGCTGCAGCAGCTTTTTTTTCTGCTTTTTTGCTGACTAAATTTTCTTCATAGTCTCTGCTGGTGCAGACAGCAATATATTTATTTAGCTCAATTTTTTCTCCAGCTGCAGCTTTAAGTGTTATTTTATTACCAACATAATTTTCATCTCCTGGTCCTGTTAACAGCTCAACTTTGCGTTCTTTTTTATTTAAATCCCAATTCATAGCAGTAGCTACAACAAAATCAGACTTTCTGGTTTTCATTGAAAGCAGAGCTTTACCTTTATTATTTTTCTTTTTTAGTCCTTCCCAGAAAAATTCATTATAATTTGCATCTTCATTTTTGACATCACCATCAAGATGAGGAATTAAAACTATTTCAGCATCTTGAGCAAGAGGACGGACTTGATACTTAACAGCAGCTAGTTCTTTATTTTTTTGATTTAAAAATCTTTTTTCTATAATTTCAACCCGATTGTTTTCCAGCTCAACAGTAAAAGATCTTTCCAAAAAAGCCTTTTTCATATTTAATACCCGTTTAAAATTACTGAAATCAACTTTATTTAAATCAATTTCTGTACCATCTATTTGTAAATTTATACCGATAAAGTTGGCAGCATTAGCAATTTTAGCAAAATATTCCGGATACCCGTTTTTCCACCAACCAACGATAGTCTTATCCGGATAATAGACACCAGCAATATATGTACCCTGCAGGCTGTCTCCAGTGTAATTTTCAGCAAAATTCCCTCGAAGGCCCATATGACCGTTACCTAGACTCATAACACTCTCGGTAACTCGGTTGTAATTTTTATCAAAATCATTTTCAATAACTTGCCATTCATCAACTTCAAAATATTTTTTCAAAATGTTCACCTACCTTTCGACTAAATTATATCAGAGAAACTTGATTAATGAAAGTGCTTCCATTTTAAAATTATTTGTAAATTATTAAGACTATCAGGCTGCATTAATAGTATAAGCAGTAACAGTATAATGTGAATTTAATAATGGATATAATTTCAAGTTGAACCCTTAAAGACTTTAATTCTTTAACTCATTTTTTAGTTCGTGATATTCCTCAGTTGATATTTCTCCTTTTGCATATCTTAATTTAATAATTTCTAGAACTTTTTTATTTTCGAGCAGATTATCCTGATTTAAATTAGAATGTTGTTTTTGATTATTAAATTGTTCAAAAATAAAATTAAAGAATCCTTTTTTATAGAGAAAGAAGATCATTAAAAAGGCCATTATTGGCATAATAAACATTGGCAGCATCCAGAATCCGCTAAAGAAAAAGGGCATACTAAAACCTCCTTGCCTAAAATTTTACTTTATTTTTAATTTTACTACTTCAACTTTTTTATCTTTAATTAATCTGCTTAAAAAGAAAAGAACTGTATTTTCACTAACTTTTAGCTTATCAGCAATTTCAGCAGCATCAAAATTTTGATTATCAGTCTGACAATTATCTTCTAAAATTACTAATAATTCTTTTTCAACTTCTCCTGCCCACTCTTCAAATAACATTTGGACTTCATCGTTTGCCTGACCAGCTAATTTTGCTGTTTTTTCAATTCAAGCAGTCATATTTTCACACATTTTTTGAGGGCTAAAGCTGCTATTCTGCATTTTGGACATCATTTTTTTAGCCATATCTGGCATCATATTATTACCTCCATTATTTTCTTTGTTTTCACTTTCTCCACAAGAACCTACTGTCATATTTAACACCTCCAATTAAGTTTGAATAAAAGATTATTTCCAGGGTGGAAAAGGAAAATAGAAACTATCTGGATTTTCGTTTTCTTCAAATTGCTCAGCACTAAAATTAAGAAAGCTTTTAATTAAAAGGAGTAGGTTTTTATTGACTAACTTATTATAGACAAATGAAGATTTCCTAAATTTTTTAATTAATCCAGCTTCGTTTAGAGCTTTTAAGTGAAAAGATGCTAAAGGCTGAGATAATTCGGTTATTTTTGTTATTTCTGTGACTGACAAAGCTTTGTCTTCTAAAGCAAAAATAATTTTTAATCTATTTTTTTCTGCTAATAATTGAAATAGATTAGATAATTTATTTATATCCTTATTATTAATCATTTTGACCCTCCTCTTGATCCTCCTCGGGGCAAGCCCTCGAGGTTTGCAAGCAGAATTTCACTCTATCACCTCGAAGTAAATAGATATTTATATAAATCTTTATTTATATCATACTTTATTTATCTTAAAATATCAATAGAATTAGATATTTTTTATCTTTTAATTTCACTTTATTTAATGTATGATATAAATAGTTCCAAATATAAAGATCTAAATTTATAGTTTTGATAAAAATTTTTAATTTATTAATATTGGAGGTGGTTTGATGATTCTAGATTTTTTAAATACTGTATCACCAATAACCCAGGCCCTGTTGGCAACATTATTTACCTGGTTTGTCACAGCTTTAGGAGCTGGGGTTGTTTTCTTTTTTACCGAGGTAGACCGCAGACTTCTTGATGGCATGCTTGGCTTTGCTGCTGGAGTGATGATAGCAGCCAGTTTCTGGTCTTTACTTGCTCCAGCAATAGAAATTTCTGAAAATTTAGGTGTGGCCGGTTGGATTCCCGCTGTAATTGGTTTTCTAATGGGGGGAATATTTTTGCGGCTGGTTGATATTGTATTACCACATTTACACCCTGCTTTAGCCAATAGTGAACCTGAAGGAATTAAAACTAAATGGCAGAGGAGTATTTTGCTTGTTCTAGCTGTTACTTTACATAACTTTCCAGAAGGTCTAGCAGTTGGAGTGGCCTTTGGTGCAGCAGCAGTTAATATCCCCTCTGCCTCTGTTGCTGGAGCTGTTGCTCTGGCATTGGGAATTGGTCTGCAGAACTTTCCGGAAGGGGCAGCTGTTTCTATTCCTTTAAAAAGAGAGGGTCTTTCTTCAAAAAAGAGTTTTCTTTATGGTCAGTCTTCAGGTATTGTAGAACCGATTGCTGGAGTTATCGGAGCTGCAGGAGTTTATTATATGAGACCAATACTACCTTATGCTTTAGCCTTTGCTGCTGGAGCAATGATCTTTGTAGTAGGAGAAGAGTTAATACCTGAAGCAAACTCCGAGGGGAACAGTCATTTAGCGACTACCGGTTTAATGCTCGGTTTTGCAGTTATGATGTTTTTAGATGTTTCCCTGGGTTAACTGAAAATATTTTCTTGACAATACTGAATAAATAATATATACTTGAAAAAATTCGAGATGAGAAGAGCCCAGATTAGTAGAGAAGAGTTAGAGATGAGATTAGCAGAGCCAATATTGTTGTGCATTTAATGGGCCAGGTTTATATCTATTTATATAAACGTGGCTTTTTGTTTTTAGTTAAAATATTTTGGAGGCATTTAGCTTCTGATATTAAAATTTAATCTTACTTAATTAAGTCTATCTTTTCTTGATTATTGGAGAGACAGCAAAAAATTAATGGATTAAATACTTATTTTTAACTAAAAAATCTCTTACTTTAAGATAACTAAGGTCAGGCTTTTAATTAAGCTCTGACCGTTTTTTGATTTCAGGGCAGAAAACTGAAATATTAAGGAGGAAAGAGATGAAGAACAGAGAAGAATTTTTAGAATTAACAGCAGAATATAATCTAATTCCAATTTATGATGAGTTTATTGCAGATATCGAAACTCCTATTTCTTTATATAAAAAATTAGCTTTAAATAAAGACTACAGCTATCTTTTAGAGAGTTCAGAAAATGACCGCTACTCTTTTATTGGTCTCAAGCCGGCAGCAGTCATCAAAAACTATAATGATCATTTAGAGGTGATTAAAGCTGGTAAAAAAGAAAATTTAATTGGGCAGGAGATAGTGCCCTATCTTCAGCAGCAGTTGGCCGAACTTAAAGTTTATGAAAATGAGAAATTACCCCCTTTTTCCGGCGGCTTTGTTGGCTATTTTAATTATGAGATGATAGAAAAATGGGAGCAAATTTATCATTTAGAAGCAGATAAAGAATTAAAGAAAGATAATACTCCTCTTAGTCTGCTGGTAATGAGCAAGATAATTCTGGCCTATGATCATCTGCATAATACAGTAAAAATCATAAACAATCTTAAAGTTGATCAGGAGTTAAGTAGAGGTGAAAAAGAAAAAATATATCTACAGGCTAAAGAAGAAATTAAAAAGGTGAAAACTGAGATCGAAAACAGCAGTTCTGAATTGAAGCCTAAAAAAATTAAGTTAGACAGCAGAGAGAAAAAAATATTAAAATCTAATACTTCAAAAAGAGAGTATAAAAAGATGGTAGAAAAGGCGAAAGCACATATTAGGGCAGGAGATATTTTTCAAATTGTACTGTCTCAGAAATTTTCTATAAAAAATGATCTACCTCCTTTTAAGATATATCGGGCTTTAAGGTCAGTAAATCCTTCTCCTTATTCCTTTTATTTGAATTTTCCTGAGATTAGAATCATTGGTTCTTCACCAGAAGTACTGGTCAGAGTTAGAGGTCAGAGGGTAATGACCAGGCCGCTGGCAGGAACCAGACCTAGAGGTAAAGACAGCAGAGAAGATCAGGAACTGAAAGTGGACCTTTTAAATGATGAGAAAGAAAAAGCTGAGCATACAATGCTTTTAGACCTCGGCCGCAATGATCTAAGCCGAATTGCTGCTCCCGGAAGTGTGGAAGTCACAGAATTGATGGAGGTTGAATTTTATTCAAAGGTAATGCATATTGTTTCTCAAGTTGAAGCTGATTTAAGAGAGGGGCTGGATAGTCTGGATGTGCTGCAGGCAGTTTTTCCCGCTGGTACGGTTTCAGGTGCTCCTAAAATAAAGGCAGTCGAACTGATTGATGGACTGGAAAAAGAAGCACGGGGAGTTTATGCAGGCACTATAGCTTATTTAAGTTTCAATGGTAACTTAGACAGCTGTATTACAATCAGGACTTTTTCTTTAGTCGAAGGCAGGCTTAACTTACAGGTTGGAGCTGGAATTGTCGCTGATTCGAATCCGATCAAAGAATATCAGGAGACACTTAGCAAAGGGCAGGCTCTATTTGAGGCTCTAAAAGTGGTCAGAGAGGATGGTATCCGTGATTTTAGTAATTGATAATTATGATTCTTTTACTTATAATTTAGTCCACCTGCTGGAAGGATTTGACCAGGTAAAGGTTCTGCGCAATGATAAGTTGAGTGTTGAAGATGCAGCAATTATGGCTCCAGATAAAATTATAATTTCACCGGGGCCCGGTCGACCAGATGATGCTGGAATTTCGAAAGAGCTGATCGAGTATTTTAAGGATAAAATTGATATTTTAGGAGTCTGCCTTGGTCATCAGTGTATTGGGGAGGTTTTTAGTTCAGAAGTTGTTGAAGCAGATAGAATTGTACACGGCAAAAGCTCAGCTATAAAAAAAGTTAAAGATGACAAATTATTTGCTGGGATTGAAAACGGATTTTTGGCAGCTCGCTATCATTCTCTGATAGTTGATCAAAAAAGCTTAAGTCCAGAACTTGAGGTGCTGGCAGAAAGTGAGGAAGGTGAAATTATGGCCTTAAAGCACAGAGACTATCCTGTATATGGAGTCCAGTTTCATCCAGAATCAATTTTAACTGAGGTTGGAAGAAAGCTAATTAAGAATTTTTTAGAGCTTTAATTTAGAGAAAAAAATAAAATGTTTTAATTTAAATAAATTTTAAAGGTTTTAGCAAAATTATTTTTAAAAAATTAGCTGAGATGAGAATTAGTTTTAGAGGAGGAGAGAAGATGTTTAATAAACATTTAGATAAAGTAGTGAGCAGAGAGAATTTAACATTAGCTGAGATGAAAGAAGCAATGTCAATGGTGATGGAAGGAAAAACTACAGACAGCCAGCTGGCAGCTTTTTTGGTTGGTCTGAGGATGAAGGGAGAAACAATTGATGAGATAACCGGAGCAGCAAGTGTAATGCGCAGTAAGGCAGCCGGAGTAAAAACTGAAGCTAGGGATTTGATCGACAGCTGTGGAACCGGTGGTGATGAAAAAGGAACCTTTAATATTTCTACAACCACAGCTCTGGTAATGGCAGCCGGTGGTCTGAATGTTGCCAAACACGGCAACCGCTCAGTTTCTTCAAAAAGCGGCAGTGCTGATCTGCTGGAAGCTTTAGGAGTGAAAATTGATTTAAGTCCTGAGGCGGCAGGAAAGTGTTTGGATGAAATTGGAATATCATTTTTGTTTGCACCTCATTTTCATCAGGCAATGAAATATGCGGTTGGCCCCCGCAAAGAACTTGGTTTAAGAACTATTTTTAATATTTTAGGACCATTGACCAATCCAGCAGAAGCTGATTATCAGATACTGGGGGTCTATAAAGAGGAATTGGTAATGCCGCTGGCCCATGTTCTCAAAAACTTGGGATTAAAATCAGCAATGGTTGTTTACGGTGCTGGTGGAGTAGATGAGCTCTCCCTGGCAGGAGAAAATAAGACAGCCTATTTAAAAGATGGAAAAATTAGAGAATATAATTTTAGAGCAGAAGATGCCGGACTTAAAGCTGCATCACTAGAATCAATTTTAGGAGGAGAGCCGGAAAAAAATAAAGAAATTACCTTAGATATTTTGCAGGGTAAAAAAGGTCCTAAAAGAGATGTGATTCTGCTTAATTCAGCAGCAGCATTTTTGGTCGAGGATAAAGTTGAGAGTCTGCGGGAAGGTGTACAGCTGGCAGAAGAACTGATAGATAGCGGTAAGGCTATGCAAAAATTAGAAGAACTGATTAATTGTAGTAACTCACTTGACAGCAGCTCTAGGGCGGTATCCTAAATGATTTTAGATAAAATTGTAGAGCATAAAAAGAAAGAAGTCAAAGAACTTAAAACTAAGAGAAGATCCTTAAAAGAGAAGCTGGCTTCAGATAAGATTTCACTGCTGGCAGAAATCAAAAAGGCCTCACCCAGCAAAGGACTTATTCAGCCAAATTTTAAACCGGATGTACAGCTTAAAGCTTATGAAAAGGCAGGTGCTGCAGGGATTTCAGTTTTAACTGACCAGAAATTTTTTCAGGGAAACAATCAGATTTTAAAGCAGATGAGAAAACTGACTGAGCTGCCGATTTTAAGGAAGGAATTTATTATTGATCCCCTGCAGGTTTATGAGAGCTTTTTTATTGGAGCCGATGTAGTGCTCTTAATTGCAGCAATTTTGACTGATCAGGAGTTAAATAAATTTTTAGATATCTGCAGAGAGCTGAAGTTGGAAGCAATAGTTGAGGTGCACAGCCTGGCGGATTTAAAGCGAGTTTTAAAAACTGAGGCGGAGATAATTGGAATTAATAATCGTGATTTAAATGATTTTAGTGTTCAACTTAAAATAACAGCAGAGTTAGCTGCAGAATTGGAGAAGCTTGGGGAGAGAGACAATCATTATCTAATTGCTGAAAGTGGAATTAAAACTAAAGAAGATTTAGATTTTTTAAAAGAAATTGGAGTAGACGGAGTTTTAATCGGAGAAACATTGATGAGAGCAGAGTCTCCAGCAGCTAAAATCAAAGAATTAGGTCTCAATTAATTTAGAATAAAATTGTGGGGTGAATATTTTGTTAGAGAACAGAACAATGATTAAGCTTTGTGGAATGACCCGGGGAGAAGATGTTGCCTATGCAGTTAATACTGGAGTTGACGCTCTGGGTTTTATTCTGGCGAAAAGTCCGCGGCAGGTTACTCTAGAAAAGGTTAAAGAATTAACCGATAATCTGCCGCCTTTTATCGCTCGGGTAGCAGTTGTGGTTAATCCTGAGCTGGAAAAAGTAGCAGAGATTGAAAATAGCGGTTTATTTGATTATATTCAGTTTCACGGCAGTGAGGAGCCGAAAATGCTTGCCAGAACAGTTTTGAAAAGTATTAAGGCCATTTCTATTGCAGCTCAAGAAGATCTGACAGAAGTTGAAAAGTATCTAGAAAGTGCTGATTATCTCCTTTTTGATACAAAAATTGGCAGTCAGAGTGGAGGCACAGGCCAGAGTTTTAACTGGTCTCTGATCAGAGAACTGGAGCTGCCCTATATACTTGCCGGCGGTCTGGGAGCAGATAACATAGAAGAAGCTCTTAAACAGCTAAAACCCTTAGCTGTTGATATTAACAGCAGAGTGGAAGCTGAACCAGGTAAGAAAAATAATCATCTGGTTAAAAAAACAGTAGAGAAAATAAAAAAATTTAAAAAATAGGGTGAACTTAAACAAAAATTTAATTAATTTTCATTTGAAAGGAGTAGAGAAAATGAGCAGAGGTTATTTTGAAGAATTTGGGGGACGCTTTGTCCCAGAAACTTTAATGCCGGCTTTAGACGAGCTGGAAGAAGTTTATTTAGCATTGAAAAATGATCCGGAATTTATTAATGAATTAAAGGCACTGCTTGCTGACTACAGCGGCAGGCCGACTTCTTTATATTATGCAGAACAGCTGACTAAATACTATGGGGGAGCAAAGATTTACTTGAAGCGTGAAGATTTAAATCACACAGGTGCTCATAAAATTAATAATACTTTAGGACAGATTCTGTTGGCCAGAAAGATGGGTAAAAAAAGAATAATAGCTGAAACTGGAGCCGGTCAACATGGAGTGGCAACTGCCACCGTGGCGGCCCGCTTTAATCTAGATTGCAAAGTCTATATGGGAGCTGAAGATATTGAAAGGCAGGCACTTAATGTTTATAAAATGGAAATGCTGGGGGCAGAAGTTATTCCAGTTACCAGCGGCAGCCGAACATTGAAAGATGCCACAAACGAAGCGATACGAGATTGGGTAACCAATGTTGAAAATACTCACTATATCATTGGTTCTGTAGTTGGACCCCATCCTTATCCGGAGATGGTTCGTGACTTTCAGCGGATTATAGGAGATGAGACTAAAGAGCAGATTAAAGAGAAAGAAGGTAGGCTGCCGGATTATATCTTAGCCTGTGTTGGTGGTGGCAGTAATGCGATGGGAATTTTTTATCCTTTTGTAGAAGACAAAGAAGTTAATTTAATCGGGGTTGAAGCTTCTGGTAAAGGAATTGACAGCGGTCAGCATGCAGCTACTTTATCTGCCGGTCGGGTAGGAGTTTTACACGGCAGTAAATCCTATCTGCTGCAGGATGATGATGGACAGATAATTCCAGCTTATTCTATTTCTGCTGGTCTTGATTATCCAGGTGTCGGTCCAGAGCACAGCTATTTAAAATCAATTGAGCGGGTAAAATATCATTCAGCATCTGATCTGGAGGCAATAGCTGCTTTTAAATTGTTAAGTGAAAAAGAAGGGATTATTCCTGCACTGGAGAGCTCCCATGCTCTCTCATATTTAGAAAAGCTGGCTCCAGAACTTGATCAAGATCAGCTAATAGTTGTTAATCTTTCGGGTCGGGGAGATAAAGATATTAATAATTTCAAAAAGATCAGGGAGGCTGAAAAAGATGAATAAGATTACAGCACAGTTTCAAAATAAAAATGCTCTGATTACTTATATTAGTGGTGGTGATCCCAGCCTTGAAATGACAGAAAAACTGATCTACAAGCTGCAGAATGAAGGTGTAGATCTTATAGAAATTGGGATTCCTTTTTCTGATCCTTTAGCTGATGGTCCGGTTATTCAAGAAGCATCACAAAGAGCCCTAAAAGCTGGAACTACTTTAAAAAAGTTAATAGCAAAACTAGATAAAATTCAGAATCGAGTTGAAGTCCCATTAATACTAATGGGATATTATAATTCAATTTTAAATTATGGAGAAAAAGAATTTGCTAGAGATATTTCAAAGGCTGGAATTTCAGGGGTAATTGTTCCTGATCTGCCGGTTGATGAGCGAGCAGATTTATTTAAATATCTAGCTGAATTTGATATTTCTCAAATTATGCTGGTAACTCCCAACACTTCCGAGCAGCGCTTAAAAAAGATATCAGCTAAAAGTTCAGGCTTTCTCTACTGTGTAGCCCACTTGGGGACAACCGGTGATGATCAGCAGGGAATTTATCCTGAATTAGAAACATATTTGAATCGAGTTCGCAAAACAGCAGGTGAACTGCCGCTGGGGCTGGGCTTTGGTATTGATGGCCCGGAAAAGGCAAAAAAAATAATTGATTATTCTGATGGAATTATTATCGGTAGTGCGCTGATAAAAGTTATTCAGGCTGGTAATAATGAAGATGAAATGTTAAATAATGCAGAGCAGTTTGTAAAGAGCATAAAAAGCAAATTATAAAAATGAAAACTTAAAGAATAGATGAGAAAAATAAAGAAAATGAAAATAAAATCGAAATAATTCTAAATAATTCTTGACAGTGATGTCTCAGAATGCTATACTATGGGAGATGGAGAAAAAAACAAGTAAGAATTCCATCGTTAAAAATTAGGAGGAATTTATTTAATGATTTACACAGGAACAGTTAAGTGGTTTGATGGGAAAAAAGGATTTGGATTTATTGAAAGAGAAGACGGAGACGACGTGTTCGCACACTTCTCAGCTATTGAAGAAGACGGTTTCAAAAACCTTGAAGAAGGTCAGGAAGTAGAATTCGAAATCGTAGAAGGCGATCGCGGCCCACAAGCTGCTAATATCGTTAAATTATAAAGCATAGATAGTTTTATGAATTTAAGGCTCTGTTCATTCAATTGGACAGAGCTTTTCTAAACTATTAGCTTTATTTTAACCGGATTTAAGAATTGGATTGAAAATTGTAATTTAAGTTACAAAATGTCATTGAGCGGCTAAATGCCGGTCTATAAAAATGAAAATTAAAGCAAGAAAAAAATAATTTGAAATAATTGTTGACAGAAGCATTTTATAATGCTAAACTGTAAAAGATGGAAAACAAAAAACAAGTAACACTTCCATCGTTAATAATAGGAGGAATTTATTTAATGATTTACACAGGAACAGTTAAGTGGTTTGATGGGAAAAAAGGTTTTGGCTTTATTGAAAGAGAAGATGGAGACGACGTGTTCGCACACTTCTCAGCTATTGAAGAAGAAGGTTTCAAAAACCTTGAAGAAGGTCAGGAAGTAGAATTTGAAATCGTAGAAGGCGATCGCGGCCCACAAGCTGCTAATATCGTTAAGTTATAAAGCATATAAAAGTTTTATAATTAAGAATTGTAAGCCCTGATTACTTTTTTAAGTGGTCAGGGTTTTTCTAATTATAGTAGAAAAAATGTAATATTTTAAAATAATTTAAAATTATTACATTATTATAGTTAAAAGTTTTAATTTTTTTGTATTAGTTTGGATAATATTATGGGAAAAGATATAAAATAAGGAAGTTAAATTTAACTTTATAAGAGAAAGGGTTTTTAATGTGGATAAAAGAGAAATAATAAATCTGGCAGTTATTGCTCATGTTGATGCCGGTAAGTCAACCCTTGTTGATGCTTTTTTAAGTCAGAGTGGAGTTTTTAGAGAAAACGAAGAAGTTGTAGATTGTATAATGGACAGTAATGATCTTGAGCGTGAACGGGGAATTACAATTTATTCTAAAAACTGTGCTATTGAGCATAAAGGTGTAAAAATTAATATTGTTGATACTCCAGGTCATGCTGACTTTTCTTCAGAAGTAGAGCGCGTTATTAAAGCAGTAGACTCTGCAATTTTAATTGTTGATGCTTCCGAAGGTCCAATGCCGCAGACTAGATTTGTCTTGAAGAAATCTTTAGAAAAGGGAATTAAACCAATTGTCTTTATTAATAAAATAGATAAAAACAATCAGCGGGCAGAAGAGGTTCATGATGAAATTATTGATCTTTTTATTGAGCTTTCTGCAGATGATGATCAGCTAGAATTTCCTGTAATTTATGGTATTGCAGTGGAAGGAAAGGCATTTTTTGAGTTAGATCATGAAAGTGAAAATTTAGATCCACTTTTTGAAACAATTATTGATAGTGTTGAAAGCTATCCTGATTTAGACGATGAGCCACTGCAGATGCAGATTTATGATCTGGCTTATGATGATTATCTCGGGAGAATTGGTATTGGCCGTGTTTATAAAGGAACACTTGAAGATGGTCAGCAGGTTGAAGTCTATAAGCGTGATGGCTCAACTAAAAAGGGAAAAATAACTAAGTTATCTGTTTATGAGGGTTTAAAACAGAATGCAGTTGAGGAAACTCACAGTGGAGAAATTGTATCAATTGCTGGTATCCCAGATATTTCAATCGGAGAAACAGTTTGTGAAGTAGGTAAAGTTGATCCACTGCCGATGATAGAAATAGCTGAGCCAACGCTGGCTATGTATTTTCTAGTAAATGATTCTCCTTTTGCTGGTCTGGAAGGTGAATATTTAACTACCCGCCATCTTAAAGCTCGACTGGAAAGAGAATTAGAAGTTAATGTTGGCCTGCGGGTTGAGAAAGCTGAAAACACCGAAGCCTTTAAAGTATCCGGCCGAGGTGAGCTGCATCTTTCAATCTTATTAGAAAATATGCGCCGTGAGGGTTATGAAATTTCTGTTTCCAAGCCTGAGGTTTTAATGAAAGAAATTGATGGTAAAAAACATGAACCAATTGAAAAAGTAATGGTTGAGCTGCCGGAAAAATATTCTGGTACTGTAATTAATAAATTAAATCAGCGTAAAGGAATCATGCATTCTATGATGCCTGAAGGTGATTATTTACATTTGGAATATTTGGTACCGACCAGAGGTTTAATTGGTTTCAGAAGTGAGTTTATCAATGATACCAGTGGTGAAGGTACTCTGATTCGATCTTTTGAAAAATATGAACCATTTAAAGGTGAGGTTCCAAAACGAAAAAATGGTGTATTAATATCTAATCAGCAGGGAACTGCTATGGGATATGCGCTTTCTAATTTAGAAGATAGAGGAGAAATGTTCATTGAACCAGGAACTAAGGTATATGAAGGTATGATTATTGGCCTGCACAGCCGTGATAATGACCTGACTGTAAACGCCTGTAAAAATAAGAAGCTGACAAATGTAAGAGCTTCTGGTTCTGACGATTCTATTAATCTAGCACCAGCTAAGAAATTCACTCTGGAACAGGCTTTAGAATTTATAGAAGATGATGAACTGGTAGAGATTACACCTGAGGCAATTCGTTTGCGTAAAAAAATATTAAATGAAAAAATGAGAATTAGAAACAGCAAATAGAAATAAATATTAATTAGTAAGTATTATATTTTACTGAAATCTAAAAATATGTATTCTTGACAGAACATTATTTAAGATGTTATACTATTAATAATAATTATTAATAAATGGAGGTAGTTAAAAGATGGTTAATAATGATATGACAGCTCAAAATTTACGTTCTGCTTATGCTGGCGAAAGTATGGCTTATCAGCGTTATAAGATTTGGGGCCAGAAAGCAGCAGAAGAAGGATTCGAAAATGTAGCACTTTTATTTGATGCTATTGCTTATGCTGAAGAAGTTCATGCAGGCAATCATTTTGCAGCTCATGAAAATGTTGAAGGAGGCTTTTTAGTTGCTGGTGGTGGCGAATTTGGGTTAGGTACAACTTCAGAAAACCTTGTTGGCGCTATTGAAGGTGAAGAAGGTGAAGTTGAGCAGATGTATCCTACATACAGTATTGTTGCTAAAGAGCAAGGGGAATCAGATGCAGTGCGTTCATTCCACTATGCCTTAGAAGCTGAGCAGATCCATGCTAAACTTTACCGAGATGCTAAAGAACATGTTGATAATGGTGAAGATATAGAATTAGAATATGTCAGCATTTGTGAAGTTTGTGGTCATACAGTTGTAGATGGTTTACCAGAAAAATGTCCTGTTTGTGGAGAACCTAGTTCAGCTTTCCGTAAGTTTACTAAGTAATTATATAATGAAATCAAATTTTCTAAATTAATATTAATATTAATTTAGGTATTTAATAATCAACTAAAATCTATAAGGAGGAATTTTAAAATGGGTTATTATGATCTTAAGAAGTTAGAAAACACTGGTGAAGACAAGACAGCCTTAGAGAAGAAGCATGTTCCTTATATCCAATGTCCTGATGAAGTTAAAAAAGGTGAATACTTTGAAGTCAAAGTTACTTTTGGTAAGGAAATCACTCATCCAATGGGTCCAGATCATTATATTCAGTATTTTGATCTATATGCTAATTATGCAAGTCTAGCTAGAGTAGAATTTACTCCTGATATGAAAGCAGAAGCTACATTAAATCTTAAATTAGAAGAATCATGTGATTTAAATGTATATGCATTCTGTAACCTTCATGGTCACTGGGAAGGTAGAAAAGAAATTAAAGTTGTAGAATAATAATTACTGATAAAATTCAAATAAGTACTTAATTGCCGCCCTTTGTGGGCGGTTTTTTTGTTAAAGAGCTTATATTATTTTAAATCGATATAACTCTTAATATTTAATAAAATAAATATAAAAACACCTGCTAGTTAAGTAAATAAAGGACTTCAATATTATATATAGAATATTAATTAGTAAGTATTAACTATTATATATAAGCGAATTTCATAATACGCTTAATTTAGTTTAATTCAAAAAAAATTGTCTGAGATTCTTGCAGCTATCAAACTGATAGAACTTAATAGCAAATGAATTTTAACTTTTTTAGCTTCCATTACAGTGAAGTTCTCTAAATTTAGAGGCATAGAACAAGTGCTTCTGGGCGTTATGGTGGTCTACCAGGATTAACTGAATCATATAATAAAGATAAAAATTTGTTTTATTTAGGAGGACTTAATTAATAATGATGAAAAATATTAATGACAATATAATTAATAGAAGTAATTTAATCTTTGCGGTAATGATTATTATACTAATTTCTTTGAGTTTTAATTATTTTTTATTTTTTCATTCCTTAGTTGAATTGTTTTCTGTAATTACAGCAGGTATTATTTTTGTTATTGCTTTTTATTCACATTCAAAAACTAAAAATCATTTTTTAATTATCCTTGGAATTGCGTATGGTTTTATTGGTGGTTTCGATTTGCTGCATACACTTTCATATAAAGGAATGGGAATTTTTGAAACTAGAGGATCGGATTTACCTACTCAATTATGGATTATTGCAAGATATATGGAGAGTATCTCTATTGTTATTTCATTTCTATTTATTAATAAAATAAAAAAATACAGTTTTAAAAAAGTTGTATATTTTTATAGTGTTACTTCATTATTAATTTTACTTACTTTATACTTTAAAGTTTTTCCCAGTTCTTATCTAGAAGGAGAGGGACTTACTTCATTTAAAATCATAAGTGAATATATTATTTCTGGAATATTGATTTATGGTTTATTTTTACTTTATAAAAATAGAGATTATTTTAAAGAGAATATTTATAATTTAATTTTTGTATCAATAATTTTGACTATCTTATCCGAGATATCTTTTACTTTTTATATTGATGTATATGGATTTTCTAATATTACTGGTCATATTTTTAAATTGATATCAGTAATATTAATCTTTAAAGCTATAGTAAAAACAGGATTTATGAAGCCTTATGATTTACTGTTTAGAGAACTTAAAATTAAAAATAAAAAATTAGAAGATAAAAGTGTTGAATTACAGGAACAAAATCATTTTTTTTCCATTACTTTAAATTCCATTGGTGATGGTGTAATTGTTACTGATGATAATGGAAATATAAAAAGACTGAATCAAAAAGCACAAAAATTAACTAAATGGAGTATTGAAGAAGCTAAAGGCAAAAAATTATCTGAGGTATTTAATATAATAAACGCTAAGACCAGAAAAAATGTTGAAACTCCTGTAAAAAAAGTGCTTGAAAAAGGAGAAATAGTTGGTCTAGCCAATCACACAAAATTGATAGCAAAAGATGGGACAGAATATCATATTGCTGATAGTGCATCACCCATAAAAGATGGTAGTGGTAATATTTATGGTGTTGTCCTTGTATTTAGAAATGTAACTCAAAAATATAAATTGAGAAAAGAAATAAAAAATAAAGCAGAAATACTCTCAAATGCAGTTGGAGAGGCTCCTTTCCCTATAATGCTTCATAATGATAAAGGAAAAATACTAGAAATCAATGAAGTTTGGGAAAAAATTACTGGTTATACTAAAGAAGAAATTGCGACAATTGAAGATTGGACAGAAAAAGCATATGGTGAAAAAAGCGATTCAGTTTCTGAATATATTAAAGATCTGCATAATATAGATGAGAAAAAAGATAATGGAGAATTTGTCATTAAAACAAAAGATGGAAGTTATCGGACGTGGGATTTTAAAGCTGCAAAAATAGGTGCAGATGAAGATGGTAATAATTTGGTTATTAGTATGGCTGCAGATGTGACTGAGAAAAACATGATGGAAAAAAGGATAAAAGACTTGAACCGCATCTATAAAACCTTGAGTTCAATAAATCAGGTCATAGTAAAAGAAGATTCCATTGAAAATTTAATTAAAAAATCAACTAAGAGAGCAGTGGATATAGGTGTATACGATACTGTCTGGATTGCATCAATAAATGAAGACAGAGATAAAATAAAGATAGAATCATTTTCTGGTAAAAAGTGGTCGTCTATAAGCAATAAAAATACCATAAATATAGATTTAAACCATGATAACTTAAGCATTTATGAAAAGGCAGTTAAAAGTGATAACGCAATTATAATCAATAAAGAAAGTGAATCTCAATTAGAAGGAGAGCGCTGTGGTTCAATTGGAGCATTTCCACTTAGAGTATTTGGTAAATTATGGGGATTAGCTGTCTTTTGTTCAAAGCAAGATAACCGATTTAATGATGAAGAAATAAAATTATTGGATGAACTAGGTGCTGATATTTCCTTAGGTTTAGAAAAAATTATTACCAATCAAAAGATGCTTGAATCTGAAAAAGAATACAGACAGCTTTTTGAAAAATCTCCAGTAGGTATATTTAAGACCACCAGCAGCGGAAAAGTAAAACTTATTAATCCTGCTATGGCAGAAATACTTGGATGTGACAGTATTGAAGAAGCATATGAATATTATAATAATCTGGGTAAAGACCTTTATGTCAACCCTAATAGACGCAAAGAATTTATTAATTTACTTGAAAGGCAGGGTGAAGTAAGGGATTTTATTTATCAGGCTTATAATAAAGATAGGAACATCAGATGGATAGAAATGAACGCCAGAATCAGTTCAGAAAATTATTCTGATGATTATCTAATTGAAGGTTTTTCATTAGACATAACTGAAAGAAAAAAACATCAGGATAAAGTTGCCTATATGAATTTTCATGATAAATTAACAGGTCTCTATAATCGTGCATATATCGAAGATATGATGAAAAGAATTGATACCGCCAGAAAACTACCAATAACAATGATTATGGCAGACTTAAATAATTTAAAATTCGTAAATGATTCACATGGGCATCCTAAAGGCGATGAATTTATAAAAAATGCAGCCCGTTTAATTCAAGAATCATGCAGGCAGGAGGATGTAGTAGCAAGGTGGGGTGGAGATGAGTTTGTTGTTTTACTGCCAAATACAACTCAAAAAGAAAGCGAAAAAATTATGGAAAGAATAAACGAAAAAGATATTTCTGCTGATTTTGAGTTTCCGATTTCAATAGCACTCGGTGCAGCAACTAAATCTAAAAGCGAGGAAGATATTTTTGATGTTTTGAATAAAGCAGAAGACAGAATGTATATTAATAAATTTGCCAATAGAGAAAGCGGCAGAAGTATCGTCTTATCCAGTTTTTTAAATACATTAAAAGAAAAGAGTCATGAAACTGAGTCTCATGTTAATAGAATGACAGAAGTAGCTGAAAAATTTGGACATCATGTAAACTTGTCACATAAAGATATAGACAAATTATCGATGCTGTCACTGCTTCATGATATTGGTAAAATTTCAGTTCCTGAAAGCATATTGAATAAAACAGGTAAATTAACAGCTGAAGAATGGGAAGTGGTTAAGGCACATCCTGAAGCTGGTTACAGAATACTTGAAAGCATTCCTAGATTTTCCCATATTGCTGAAGCTGTATTACATCATCATGAAAGGTGGGATGGTTCAGGTTATCCAAAAGGACTAAAGGGAAAAGATATACCTTTATTAGCAAGGGTTTTAACAATTGTAGATTCTTATGATGTTATGGTTACTGGTAGACCTTACCAAAAAGCTATGAATAAAGTAGAAATAATTGAAGAGTTCAAAAGATGTTCTGGAACTCAGTTTGATCCTGAATTAGTGGGTGCTTTTATAGAAATGATAGGTAATGATTAAATTAAAATAGAATATTTTTTAATTTATCCATAGGCTACTATCATAGGGCACTATTAAAGACCAGGTTTACTTCTTAATTGAAGTGGCTGGTCTTTTTTGTTAGCTAGAAAATTATATCTGATGGTTTGTTGTAGATAATATTTATAGTTTCATAATTTTCGCTATCAACAAAATTTAACCTTACTGTATTACAGATTGTCCGAAGGACATTTTGTTCATGACTTAAAATATCTAAATAATTATTTACAAATCTAAATAAATATGCTATACTTTATTTAAACAATAATTTATAAATATAAATAAAAATTTAAAAAAGGAGGTGCTGACAATAGAAAAATTAACTGAAAGAGAAAAAGAAGTGCTGGCTTTGATCAAAAAAGATGCAACAATTAGTAGAGAAGAAATTGCAAACAAACTTAAAATTTCAGAATCAGCGGTAGGTACATATATCCATCATTTAAGCACCAAAGGCTACCTTTTAGGCCGCGGTTATATCACAGCCCCTGAACAAAAAGTTGTAATCGTTGGAGGAGCTAATCTAGATATCAAAGGTTATAGCCCTAACTATATAAAAGGAAGTTCCAGTCCTGGCTGGATCAAAGAAAGTTCTGGAGGAGTAGGACGCAACATTGCAGAAGATCTTGCGCTTTTAGAGCAGGAAGTTGTACTCCTAACAGCAGTAAGCAGTGATCATTTTGGTGATCAATTAAAAGTAGAAACAGAAGCTGTAGGAGTGGATATTTCTCATTTTAAGACTACACCGGCTCAAGATTATAAAACTGGAGTTTATCTGGCACATATGGATCAAAATGGTGATTTGATTGGTGCAGTAAACGATATGAGAATTTTAAAAGAAATCGACAGTAATTATTTAAATAATAAGCGAAAAATCATTGAAACGTCCTCAATGCTTATTTTTGACACGAATTTAGAAGAAAATATAATTTCTTTTTTATTAGAATTAGTAAAAGACAAAAAAATGATAAAAATAACTGATGCAGTTTCAGTTGAAAAGTCTTTGAAATTAAAAGGTAAATTAACTGAATTGGATTATTTAAGAGCTAATCTTGATGAAGCTGAAGTTATACTTGATATAGTTAATATAGTTAAAATGGAAGATTCGGAATCTGCTCAAAAAATGGATCTAGAAGCAAGACTTGAGCGTTTAAAAAAAGAATATTCTCGGAACAAAGAGCTGCCGGAGATGATTATTAGTGCCGGTCAAAATGGAGTCTATTATTTGAGCCAGTCTGAAGGTGAAACGGAATTAAGGCATTTTGAAGCTGTAAAAGTCAGCAGTAATGAAATAGTAGAAACAACCGGTGCAGGTGATGCATTAACAGCAGGATTTGCAGCCGGAATTATGAATGAAATGTCTATCAACGAGGCAATAAAATTAGGAATTAAGGCTTCAGCACTGACGGTAAAATCTGAACTGACCTGTAGTCCTGATTTGAGTAAATTAGTATAAAAAATTATGGAGGTAGTAAAATGAAATATTTAGAGAAATATTTAGAAATCAAAGCTGAGGTAAAAGAAGCACTGGAATCTGGAAAACCTGTTGTGGCATTGGAATCAACAATTATTGCTCATGGAATGCCTTACCCCCAGAATATTGAAACAGCTTTAGAAATTGAAGATATTATTAGAGCAAATGGAGCAGTACCAGCAACAATTGGAATTATTGATGGTAAGATAAAAGTTGGATTAACAAAAGAAGAAGTTGAATTTTTAGGTGAATCCGACGAAATAGTTAAAGTCAGCCGACGCGATTTACCAGTAGTATTAGCAGAAAAGAAGCATGGAGCAACAACAGTAGCTGGGACTATGATTGCAGCAGATTTAGCTGGAATTAAGATCTTTGTTACCGGTGGAGTTGGAGGAGTTCACAGAGGTGCTGAAACAAGTTTTGACGTTTCAGCCGATTTAGAAGAACTAAAGAAAACTTCAGTAGCAGTTATTGCTGCAGGAGCTAAATCAATACTAGATTTAGGTTTAACCTTAGAAAAACTAGAAAGTTTTGGGGTGCCGGTACTCGGCTATCAAACTGAAGAACTGCCAGCATTTTACAGCCGCCACAGTGGCTTTAATGTTGATTACAAATTAGAAAATCCTGAGCACACAGCTGATATTCTGCAGGCAAAATGGGAACTTGGTTTAGAAGGTGGAGTCTTAATTGCTAACCCAGTACCAGAAGCTGATGAAATCGAGTACTCAGTAATCAATGAAAAAATTGAGCAGGCTTTAACTGAGGCAGAATCACAGGGAATTTCTGGTAAAGAATTAACTCCTTTTTTACTTGACAGAATTAAAGAAATAACAGCTGGTAAAAGTTTGGAAACCAATATTGCTTTAGTTAGAAATAACGCTGTAGTAGGGGCTAAAATAGCCAAAGCCTTTGCAGCTAAAAATTAAATAAATCAACTATCAATAATTATTCTTGATTGATATACTTATATTATTGTGATAATATTAATTAAAAGATACAGAGTTGTTAGAATCAGGAAGTGAAAAAATGCGGAACTATATTATAAAGAGAATATTACTTTTAATTCCTATTTTATTTATTGTAGCTTTAATTGCTTTTTTTATCACAAATTTAATGCCTGGAGATCCAGTGCGTGTTATACTGGGGAACATGGCTACAGAGGCAGAAATTGTCAGGGTTAAAGCAAGTTTAGGTCTTGATCAGCCATTGATTGTAAGATTTTTTAGATGGCTTGTTAATATAGTCAGAGGTAATTTTGGCGACTCACTTTATTTAAATGCACCGGTTTCTCAAGTTTTAGCAGAAAGAATTAGACCTACATTTTTAATTGCAGTTTTTGCCGAAGTATTTGGCATTACTGCTGGTTTGCTTTTGGGTATTCTGGCTGCGGTTAAACATAGAAAATTTTTAGACCAGTTTTCAATTACAATTTCGCTATTTGGGATCTCTATTCCAAGTTTTTGGCTGGCTCTAATCTTGATGTATATTTTTTCAGTTAGGCTGGGTTGGTTTCCAGTTAGCGGCTATGAGCCTTTTGCTGAAGCCGGTTTGGGCACTTTTAAATATATAGTTTTGCCTGCTTTTACTTTAGCTTTTATGCAGGCCGGCTTAATTGCTCGTATGACTAGAAGTGCAATGCTTGATACTTTAAAACATGATTATATTAGAACAGCAAAAAGCAAGGGGCTTTCAACTTATTCGATAGTCTTTAAACATGCTTTGAAAAATTCAATGCTGCCGATAATTACTGTAATTGGTCATAACTTTGCAGTACTGCTGGGAGGTACCTGGATAGTGGAAACAATATTTGTGATTCCAGGCACTGGTTTTATGGCAATCAATGCAATCATGCGGCGGGATATTCCTGTTATCCAGGCTTCTATAATTTTTGTAGCTTTGATTTATGTAGTTTTAAATTTATTAGTAGATTTAAGTTATGCATTTTTAAACCCAAAAATTCGTTATCAATAAAGGGGTAATAAATTGCTATTTTTAAAGAAATATAAAAAATATGAACATTCATATATAACAACTTCAATTATAATTTTAATAATACTGATTTTTTTAAGCCTTTTTGCTCCTCTACTGACAGATTATAATCCTGTCAGAAATAATGCCAGAAATAGATTACAGCCACCTTCTAAAGAACATCTTTTAGGAACAGACCAATATGGAAGAGATATTTTCACCCGAATTCTTTATGGCCTCCGGACCTCAATTGAAGTTGGTATTTCTGTAGTTATTTTAACTGTTATCTTTGGCGGGATAGTCGGCATAGTTGCTGGCTATTATCCTCAGATTGATAAGATAATTATGCGAGTTTTAGATGCAATGATGGCTTTTCCCGGTATTATTATTGCGATTTCACTGGCAGCTATCTGGGGAGCCGGCAAGCTGAATATTATTCTTGCTCTATCTTTTGCCTATTTTCCTAAGATGGCTAGAATTATTCGTAGTGCGGTAATTTCAATTAAAGACTTAGATTATGTTGATTCTGCACGAGCAGCAGGTGCTAATGATCTAAGAATTATCTTTAAATACATTCTTAAAAATTCGGCATCTCCTATTATGGTTCAGGCAACCTTTAATTTTGCTTTAGCTATTTTGGATGAGGCGGCACTTAGCTTTTTGGGGGTTGGTATCATGCCACCTGCGCCAAGTTTGGGAGCCATGGTAACAGATGCCAGGACATACATGGTAGTTGCACCCTGGATGATATTGGCTCCAGGTATGATGATCATTTTATCAGTTCTATCACTTAATTTGCTGGGAGATGGTATGCGAGATTTATTAGATCCACATTTAAAAAATACTTTAAAAAAATAAAAAGAGGTGTTTAAAAAATGAAAAAAAAACTAAGACTTAGTTTAATTGTTTTATTAATAGTTTTTTCTCTGCTGATTAGCTCAACAGTGCTGGCCCAGGAAGAAGACCGATTTGGCGGTACACTTAATACGGCTTTTCAGATGTCGGTTGCCCACCTGGATACAGATAATTCAACTGATTCTATGATTTCAGCGATGATGAATCATGTCTATGAAGGCCTATTTGAGTTTGATGAAAATCTTAATTTAACTCCACATTTGGCAGCAAGCTATGAGATAAAAGAAAATGGACTAGTTTATGATGTTAAATTAAGAGAAGATGTAAGAATGCATAATGGAGAGCTGATGGATGCTGATGATGTTGTAGCCTCTTTTAGAAGATGGTTAGAAATTAATAATGGTGGGCAGCTGGTGGCCCCCCACTTTGATGAGATTGAAAAACTTGATCAGTACAATATTCGTTTTAAATTTGAAGAAGTATATGCTCCATTTTTAAATATTCTGGCCTCACCGGTTTCCAATCAAAAGTTTGTAGTCAGAGCAGAGGAAGTTATCGACGAATTTGGCACTGATGTTATTGACCGTCATGTAGGTACCGGACCCTATAAATATGAAGAATGGGTGCCGGATCAAAAATTGGTTTTAACTCGTTTTGAAGATTATACTCCTAGCCCCCGTGAAGGTTCGTTTTTTGCCGGTGAGAGAATTCCATATTTAAATAAAATTGTTTTCAACTTTATCCCTGATGCTCAGGTTAGAGTTTCTGGGGTACAGACCGGACAATTCCATTTTGCTGAAGAGGTACCGAGAGATCAATATCAGATTTTTAAAATGGATCAAAATATTAAAAATGTAATTATTTATCCTGATCGAATGTCAATGTTGATTTTTAATAATGCGGAAGCTCCATTTGATAATAAGTATGCACGACAGGCAATAGCTTATGCTTTAGATTTTGAAGAGCTGGGTTATGCAATGATTGGTGATCCTCAGTTTTGGCGTCTGGAATCTGCCCTGCACGAAAAAGGAAATCCCTGGCATGTGTCTGATGCAGGCGCAGGTATTTACGGAGTTTATGATCCAGAAAAGGCAAAACAACTGCTTGAGCGGGCTGGTTATGATGGTCAGCCACTTGTTATTTTAAGTGGCCAGGATAATCAAATGGAAAGGCAGGGAGCAATTGCAATTCAGGATCAGCTGGAGAAAATAGGAATAGATGTTGAACTGCAGCTATTTGATCGTCCAACTGTTGTTGAAAGAAGAGCTAAAAAAGAAGGTTGGCATATGCATCTTTCTCCATTTATAAAAGTAGTTCCTGATCCTCAGATACACCAGGGATGGACAGGTACTAATAAATGGATTACAAACTGGGATAGTAAAGATTCCCGACAGATGGATCAAATTTTTGCAGAAATGCTGAGAGAGGTTGATTATGAGCAGAGATATAAAATTGTAGAAAGAATGCAGGCTGAACTCTGGGATTCTGTTCCTTACTTTAACATTTTAGATTACAGCCGCCTGCATATTAGGAGAACAGAACTTAAAAACTTCCAGGCAGGCTGGCAGCCTTTCTTCTGGAACACCTATCTGGAATAGTTAGAATAAAAATTACAAAAAATTACATGTAACGTGAACCTATCGTTTTTTGTTAAAAAAATAGTAAAAGCAGCAGTTTTGAGAAAGAAAAGACCTCTTAACTGCTGCTTTTTTTACATAAAACGATATAAATCGGGTGGTTTACGCTGCATATACGTCCATCCCACGAGCAAAGCTCATAAAACTATATCGTAAAAAAATGAAATTTATGAAGAAAACACAATTCTTTTGCCAGATGATTTGTTTTGCTGCTGTACCTGTACTATAATGAAGATAGTTAGAAAAACTTTAATGAGGAGGTCAAAAAAAATGAAGAAAAAAATAACTTTAATTTTGGTAGTATTGATGATTCTTTTTGCATTTGGTTCTGCTTTAACTTTGGCTCAAGACAGCACAGAAGAAAATCAAGAAACGGCTGTAGAAGAAACGCAGGCGGCTGCAAGTAGTGTGGAAGAAACTGCAGCAAATGAAGAGGAAGAAGCTGCTGATGAGGGAGATACTGAAGAGGAATATGAAGTTAGTTATGAAAACCTTGAGGAATTGTTAACAGCTATTGATGAAAGTGAAGATTTAAATAATATTGAAAAAGTCACTTTAGAAAGAAAATTAACATCGTATGAAGAAAGTTTAAGTATTGAAACAATGACTTCAGTTACAAATAAAATTATGGACGAAGAAATTGATTTAGGACAGGGCTTTGTAATATTAAATAATTTAGAGCAAAGTTTAAATAATGGTGTTGAAGAAGAAAAGGCTTTAGAATTAATTAATAGTTATCAAAATGAAACTGATAATGGCCAGTTAAGTTTTCAAACTGCACTTGAACTGAGAAAGCTAAGTCGTGAAGATATTTCAGGTGAAAAAACAGAAGCATTTGCGGCTGAGATAGCATCTATTATAGAAGAGAATGGTGAGATTGAAACTTCTCAATTAAAACAATTAGCTGCAGAATACAGAAAAGAGGCAAGAGAAGAGGCAAGGGCTGAAAGAATAAATAATAGACAAAAAAATTCTAACTCAGCTTCAGAGAATGCTTTGGAAAACCGAGGGGAAAATAATGCTTCTCAAAACTCTGCCAAAAATAATAATAAAGGAAAAGGTAGCTCTAATAAAGGAAAGGGAAATAACAAAGGTGGATCATCAAATAAATCTCCTAATTCTAACGCAAATCAAAATGCAAAAAAATAGTCAAGATATTAACCCTACTGTAAAAGGTAGGGTTTTTTAAATGCATATAAATCTTGCAAAATAGTGCTGAAAAATATATACTTGTGATAGCATTAATAATTTAGGCAGCGATATAAGAATATAAGGAGGAATTAGGATGTCTGAAAAAGATAATTTAAGATTAAAACTGGATATTAACAATGTTTTTGCGGAAATGATTGGTGACGAGCATGGTTTAACTGTGGAGGAGCTAGAAGAAGCAAAAGAGGAAGCTTTAAAAGCACATCAGAACATTCTTGAGGCTGAAACAGATGGCAAGATGGGTTTTATGGAGTTACCTTACAATCAGGAAGAGATTGTAAAAGAACTTAAGGCAACTGCCGAAGAGTTAAAAGACAAATTTGACAATTTTGTAGTATTGGGTATAGGAGGATCTGCACTCGGAAATATTGCGGTTCAGACTGCAATAAATGATCCCCACTATAATTTATTTGAAGAAGCGCGTAATGGATATCCCCGTCTTTTTGTAAATGATAATGTTGATCCAGAAGGAATTAAGGCACTATTTGAGAAACTGGATCCCAAAAAGACTCTTTTCAATGTAATTTCTAAATCAGGAAGTACAGCGGAGACAATGAGTCAGTTTTTGCTGGCCCGCAAATTTGTTGCTGATGCTGTTGGAGAAGAAAATGTGGGTGAGCACTTCATTGCTACCACAAGTAAAGATTCAGGCTATCTCATTGAGATTGCAGCCAGAGAGAATATGAAGAAGTTCTTCATTCCCGATAATGTTGGTGGAAGATTTTCAGTTTTAACACCGGTAGGACTTTTATCAGCTGCTATGACCGGAGTAGATATTGAAAAACTGCTTGATGGTGCAGCTTATATGGATCAAATCTGTCGTCAGGATGATTTCTGGAAAAACCCTGCCTTAGTCAATGGTTTAATTCAGTATTTAGCTTATCAAAAAGGTAAGGTTATGTCAGTAATGATGCCTTATTCGGATCGTCTGCGTGATGTAGCTGATTGGTACAGACAGTTATGGGCAGAATCATTAGGTAAGGAAGTTGACCGCCAGGGCAATAAGGTTAATGTTGGTCCAACTCCAATTAAAGCCTTAGGTGCAACTGACCAGCATTCACAGGCACAGCTGTATATGGAAGGTCCTTTTGATAAAATAATTACCTTCCTGGAAGTAGAAAATTTTGCAGAAGAATTAGAAATTCCAGGAGCTTACAAAGATTTAGCAGGTCTTGGTTATTTAGGAGGCCACAGTTTTGCTGAATTGATTAATACAGAAAAATGGGCAACAGAGCTTGCTTTAAATAAAAGAAATAGAATGAATCAAACTCTTAAAGTACCTGAAGTAAATGAATTTACCTTAGGTCAGTTATTCTACTTCTTTGAATTCCAGACAGCTGTAACAGGTGAGCTATTAGATATTAATGCCTTTAATCAGCCGGGAGTAGAACTTGGTAAAAATTATACCTATGGTATTTTTGGTCGTGATGGCTACCAGGAGAAAAAAGATGAATATGAAAATTCTGCCAAGCATAAAGATGATTTAATTCTGTAATTAATGCCGGGGGAATTGCTATGAGTAGGGAAAAAGCAGATAATGAAAATTTAAATAAAGTAAAACTTTTTCAAGATACTGTACCACGGTCAAGGGTGCAGTTAGATGTAGTTAAAAAAGTAAGAGCTGCTGTAAAAAATATGCCGGCAGATCTCCCAGCAAAAATTATTGCATATCAAGATGTGATTAACGAAAATGGGGAATACTTTTTGCTTTATCAGGGCAGCAGCAGCTTAAAACCACTGGTTGAATACTTAAATCAGAATTCTATCAGTTCAGAGAAACTGCTGCAGGAAATGATCGAAATTTTAAAGCTTTTAAGAGATTTGGATTTGATAAAAAGGCTTTTTCCAAAAGGAATAAATGCAGCTAATTTTTATATTGATCAGCAGGAAAATATTTATTTGATGCCGGAGCAGATACACAGCAGTCAAAAAAATTATAATAATTTTGACTTTGAAGCACCTGCTGCTGAATATTTTAAACCGCCAGAAATAATAGCGGGTCAGACCTGGGATCAAAAGGCCTATATTTTCAATCTAGCTGCAGTTTTTTATTATTTTTTAACTTCGAAAACAATTTTTGGTGACGATGATCAGGCAAAAGTTTTAAATAAAATCCAGACCGAAAATATTTTGGAGCCTAAGCTTTTAGTACCGGAAATCAGTGAGCAGTTGAACAGTCTGCTTATGGAAATGCTGGACCGTGATGAAAATGAGAGATCAAATTTGGATTCAGTACTGCAGCAGCTCGAAAGTGCAGCATCTGCTGCTAGTTTTAGACTGCTTCCTTTTTTGAAACGAGAGAATTTAATTGAAAATAAGGTGCTTAAAAAAAAGAGGCAAAAGGAGAATATAAAGCTCTTTTTTCGACAGAGCTGGAAACCACTGCTTTTCTTTGTCATTTTATTTGCTTCTATTTTTTGGGGCTTAAGTTCGGGGCCGGCTCCGGTTATTACAGCTGAGGATTCACCTGCAGAAGTAGTCAATTATTTTTATGAGGCACTTGCTGCGAAAAATATTGGTCTGGCTAAAGAAGCAGCAGCCATTGATTTGGGTCAGATGGAGCGTCTAATTTCTGAAAGTCATGTAATTGAAAAAATGCAGACGGCCTACAGGAATCCTGAATTTGGGGAAGAGGTAAATCAAGTTTACAGCCTGGAGAATTTAAGGATAGAAGAAGTGTCGCATTCAACCAACAGCCGTAGTTTCAAAGCTTTTTATGAATTTAATTTTAGAGATAGGGAAAAACTTTATTCGGCTGCATTGGAAGATCAACTTTTTGTTGAAAAAATTGATGATATTTGGAGAATCACAGCAATTAAAGGTGATTTTAAAGCAATGATTGACGGAAAATATCCTTGGAGGGAAAAATAATGGATAAAAATTTATTTAAAAACCATGATTATGAAAAAATTAAAGATAATTTAGTTTCCTGGCTGCAGGAAAGGGTTGAAACAACCGGTTTAGAGGGAGCAGTGGTTGGTTTGAGCGGAGGAATTGACTCTGCAGTTACTGCTAGATTAGCCCAGCTGGCCTTTGGTGAAAATCTGCTCACAGTTATTATGCCCTGTCATTCCAGCAGCAGTGACCGGGAAGATGCACTAAAAATCGCAAATGAATTTCAGATGCAGGTAATTGAAAATGATTTAAGTGATGTTTATGATCATTTATTAGATGAGCTGAAGTCAACAGGTATTAAAGATGGTAAACTTGCTGAAGCAAATATTAAACCACGTCTGCGGATGACTTCCTTATATTATTATGCCCAGATCAAAAATTATTTAGTTATCGGAACAGACAACTGGAGTGAATTAAAAATAGGTTATTTCACCAAACATGGTGATGGAGGAATTGACTTGGCTCCACTTGGCTCTTTAGTTAAACATGAGGTCAAAGAGCTGGCCCAAGTTTTGGATATCCCTGCTGAAATTATAGAGAAAAAACCTTCAGCTGGCCTCTGGGATGGCCAGACAGATGAGTCTGAGATGGGTTTCAGCTATGAGGAGCTGGACCAGTACATTTTAAGTGGTAAAGCTGAACCAGAAGTTGAAGCAAAGATAAAGAAACTGGCTTCTAAAAACAGCCATAAAGTGGCACCAGTGCCAATTCCAAACCGGGATAAACTTTTATAATTTCTGAAACTGTTCAAGCAGAGGTGTAATTAAATGAAGAAGCTAATTTTAGCAATTTTAATAATTTCAATATTTTTAGTCAGCATTTCTTCAGCAGCAGCTGATTATCCAATTAAATATACAGATGATTTAGGACGGGAGGTAGTAATTAAAGCCGAGCCGGAGAGAATTATTTCGCTGGCTCCTGCTATTACAGAGATCATCTACGAACTTGGACTTGAAGATAAGCTGGTGGCTGTTAGTTCTGTCTGCGATTATCCCGAGGAAGCTTTGGCTAAAACAGAGGTGGGAAGGATTGATGAACCCAATCTGGAAAAGATAATTTCACTGGAGCCGGACCTTGTTATTGCAGAATCTGTCAGTCGAATTAGAAGTTTAGAAAGGTTAACTGAACTGGGAATTAAAAATATTGGTTTTAAACCTGACTCAATTAATGATACAATAAATATGATTGAGGATATTGCTTATTTAAGTGCTGCAGAAAGTGCTGGTCAAAAAATTACTGCAGCGATGGAAAAGGAATATCTGCGTTTGCAAAAATTAGTTGCTAAAAAGCTTGAAAATAATGAGCGCAAAAGAGTTTTTTACGAAATCTGGTCAGATCCGTTATACACTGCAGGTAAGGGAACTTTTATTGACAGTTTAATTCAGGCTGCAGGTGGTTATAATATTGGGCGGGAAGCCCAGGGGAGCTGGCCCACCTATAATTTAGAAAGTCTAATTGCTGCTGATCCAGAAGTTTATATCAGCAGCCAGCACAGCAATCCTCAGGGATTAACTTTAGAAGATCTGCGGCAGAAGAAAGTCCTGAGAGAAATTTCAGCTTTTAAAAATGACCGCGTTTATTTAGTTAATCAAGATTTAGTAAATAGACCTTCACCAAGGATCATTGAAGGTTATAAGGAGTTAATCAGAGCTATTTTTCCGGAACTAAAAAAGGAAATTAATTAGTTTTGTTGAATAGCAGATAGTGGTAGGCGAAGTCAAGACATTTTTAAACCTTTTTTAAAAGAAAATAACTAAGAAAATAAGACTAAGAGGTGATTTGATGAATTTATCAGATTTTACAATTGATGATTTTACGGAAATTGATGGTGGACAGTCTATAGGAAAAGTAGCTGTACTGCTGTCAATGGTTAATGACGAGTATGACGGCAAAATAATTGATGCTTATAAAAATGAAGGATATAATGCAGTAATTACCAGAGCCGGAGGCAAAGGGTCTAAACTAAAGGATAAAGTTTTAAGAAACTGTCTCGGGGCAGCAATCAAAGGGGATGTAATCACAGAATCTGTTCAGGATCAAAGAATTTTAACCCGCTGTGTGGAAAGAGCAATGATCGATTTTGATAAGCCATTATCAGGGATTTCCGGTGCTGGAATTAAAATTGGTATTGTCAGTAAGGAGCCGCATTTAGCAGTTGCTCTTTATGGAAAGCTTGGTATCCCTGGTTTAGATGTTGATCACGAAATTTCAGGAATGGGGATTCATTATTATGGACTCAGCAAAAGGAAATAATGAAATAGAAATTTTAAAAAGGGTATTTAAATATCTTTTACCATATAAAGGCAGGATGGCAGGGGGAGTAATCTCTATGCTGGTTCATGCCTTTTTAACTATTTTTTTTGTTAGAGTTTTTCAGGGACTATTAGAAACAATTATCTCAGATATTGATATGGGACGTGAGGGAATGATCCAGCTTTCCTTAGTTGCTGGAATGATGATTTTGGTTTATTTCCTCAAGGGAGTTGCTTATTATGGAAAAACTTATCTGGTTTCCTATGTTTCTCAAAGATCAATTAAAGACATGAGGGATGACCTCTATTCACATCTCCACAATCTATCTTTAAGCTTTTATAGTAAAAATAAGACTGGTGATATTTTATCAAGAGTGACTAATGATGTTCAGAATTTAGAGAGTTCGATGATCAATACTACTGTCGGTAGTATTGATAAGGTTTTTACTCTAATTGGAGGAATTGTTTATCTTGTTTATTTAAATTACCGCCTGACAATTTTTTTGATTATAATTTTACCTTTTATCACCTATGTTATTGTTAAATTTAATTATAAATTGAAAAAAGTCAGCCGCAGAGTTCAAATTAAGATTGCCGATGTTTCAGATGTACTGCAGGAAACACTTTCTGCTGTGAGAGTGGTTAAGTCATTTGGACGAGAGGAATATGAGTTTGAGCGTTTCAGCACTGAAAATCAGGCTAATTTTAGAGCCAAAATGAAAAAAACTCAGTATGGAGCAATTTTAACACCACTGGTTGAGTTTCTGGCTGCTATTTCTTTTACGGCTATACTCTGGTATGGTGGTTATGAGGTTATGCAGGGACGAATGTCAGCCTCAGAATTAATAGCCTTTTTTACTCTGCTTTTAACTATCAGTGAGCCTTTACGGTCGATCACTAAATTATCAAAAAGACTGCAGCAGCTATTTGCTTCAGCTGAAAGAGTTTTCGAGATAATGGACACTGAAAGTGAACTTAGGGAAGATGATGAAAATAAGATTGAACTAACTGATGTAGAAGGTGAAGTTGTTTATGATAATGTAACCTTTGCTTATAATAGAAATGAGGTAGTTTTAAAAAATATTAATTTAAAAGCTGAGCCAGGAGAGGTAGTTGCTCTGGTCGGTCACAGTGGAGCTGGGAAAACAACGATGGTTGATTTAATTCCACGCTTTTTTGATCCAATCGAAGGTAGAATGAGGGTGGATGGTCATGACCTTAAAGATGTTAAAATTGACAGCCTGCGTGATTTTATCGGGATAGTACCTCAGGAAACAATTTTATTCAGTGGTTCTTTAAGAGATAATATTGCCTATGGTGATTTAGAAGCTGATCAAGAAGCGATTCAGGCTGCAGCTGAGGCTGCAAATGCCCATGACTTTATTATGGCTTTTCCAGATGGTTATGATACAATGGTTGGAGAGCGTGGAGTTGGACTTTCTGGCGGCCAGAAACAGAGAATTTCAATTGCCAGAGCAATCCTTAAAAATCCTAAGATATTAATCTTAGATGAAGCGACTTCTTCACTTGATTCAGAATCTGAAGCCTTAGTTCAGGAAGCACTGGAACATTTAATGCAAAATAGAACAACTTTTATTATTGCTCACCGGCTCTCTACTATTAGAAATGCAGATAAAATTGTCGTAGTCGAGCAGGGCGAAATTATGGAGATGGGCAGCCATCAGGAGCTGTTAAAAAAACAGGGTAAATATGCTTCTTTATATAAAGGTCAATTTATTGAAGATCCTAATGCTTAAAAATCATCTTTTGCTTAAAAATCATCTTTCTTAAGGTTTAAAATAACAATCAAGTTTTAAATATATAATATCAGGACATTAATAGATCAAGGAGGAATAAATTATGTCAGCTAAAAAAAGAAAAATAGAAGAAAAGCTAATTCCTCCTTTAGCTTATTATTTGCTTCGAGCTGCCAATTTTTCTTACAGATTGGAAGTGGAGGGCTGGAAAAAAGTTAAAGAAATGATGGCAAGTGAATCACTTGTTTTTTCCTGCTGGCACGGGAAACTCTGGGTTCCTTCCTATTTTTTGAAAGATTTAGAAATTTATGCACTGGCAAGTTTGAGCCGGGATGGCAGCTATATTTCTGAAGTCTTAGAAAGATTAGGCTGGGGTACTGTTCGTGGTTCCAGCAGCAGAGGAGCAAGCCGCTCACTGCTCAAACTTTATAGAAAGCTAAAACAGGGTGAAAGTGCAGCGATAACACCTGACGGACCAACCGGTCCCCTGCATCAGGTTAAACCAGGCATTATTTTTCTGCAGGAAAAGGCAGGCTCTTATCTGGTGCCGATAGGAACTGAGGCCCGCTGGAAGAAAAATTTCAGCAGCTGGGATGAATTTTTACTGCCCTTACCCTTTAGTAAAACAGCTTTAGTTTTTGCTGAACCTTTCAAATTTGAAGAGGGACTTACAATGGAAGCAAAGCAGAAAATTTTAGAAGAAAAGATGGCAGAAGTTAATAAAAGAGCTGCTGAGATTGTCAAAAAATAATGGTGGTATTAAATATATGGATAGTTTGCGTAATTATTTAGAAAAAATTATAGATGGTTCTGAAAAGGGTATATCAGCAGCAGTAATTCGCTGTATCTTATTTTTGCTGTCACTGCTTTATGCTCAGCTTGCGAAAATCAGATCCACCCTATATCAAAATAATATATTGAAGAAAAAAAAGGCAAATATACCGGTAATCAGCATTGGTAATATCACAACTGGTGGAACTGGTAAGACTCCGTTTACTGCCTTTTTAGCAGAGGAGTTAAAATCTCAATATAAAATAGCTATTATCAGTCGGGGTTATGGGGCTGCCGAAGATGTAGAAGAGCCCTTTTTAATTAAAGCTGATTCTGAACTTTATGCTGAGGCAGCAGAGGCTGGAGATGAGCTTTTTATGCTGGCCCGCAATTATGATCAATTAATTTTTATCCGCTCAGCTAATAGGTATCAAGGGACAAAATTGGCAGAAGTTCAGGGAGCAGATTTGATATTATTAGATGATGGTTTTCAACATTATCAGCTAAAAAGAAATGCAGATATAGTTTTAATCGATGCCGAAAAGCCATTTTCTAACAATAAAGTTTTACCAGCAGGTTTGCTTAGAGAACCTTTTACTGCTTTAAAAAGAGCTGATATATTTCTTTTAAACCGCAGTGAAAATGTAGATTTCAGTCGGATTAAAGAGCTTGAGACTTCGCTTAAAACTCTTAGTCCTTCTCACAGCGGTGTTTTTAAGGCCGAAACCAGTTTAGAGAGCTGTGTTGCTGTTGCTTCTCAGAAGGAAGAGGAACTTAGCTTTTTAGAGGAGAAAAAAGTTTTTGCCTTTTCTGGTATCGGTAGTCCAGAAGCTTTCAAAAAAAGTATTGAAAGTGCAGGAGCTGAGGTTGTAAGCTATAAAATATTTAATGATCACTACAGCTATCAAAAAGAGGATCTTTTAACTCTACTTGATCAATATTCTGCCTCACAGGCTGATCTGATTTTGACTACAGAAAAAGATGCGGTCAAACTGTTTGATTTTGCAGAAATGATAGGAGATCTCCCTTTTTATTATCTTAAAATTTCTTTGAAGATTGAAGCCAAAGATAAATTGTTAAAAATTATTAAATCTAAAATTAGAAACGAGAATGCAAAATAAGAATTTGAGGTGTTTTTATGGGCAGGCTTAAAACTGCTGCTGTTATTCCCGCCCGCTATGATTCCACTCGTTTCCCCGGCAAAGCGCTGGCAGAGATCAGGGGTCAGGCAATGATTGTTAGGGTTTATCAGGCAGTAGAAAAATGTGAATCAATAGATAAAGTCTATGTTGCTACAGATGACAGGAGAATAAAGAAGGCTGTGGAAGCAGCAGCCGGCAAGGTGATTATGACCTCTGATCAGCATCAAAGCGGCACCGATAGAATTGCAGAGGCTGCTGCTCAAATTGAGGCTGAGCTAATAGTTAATGTTCAGGGAGATGAACCCCTGATTGATGCCCAAAGTATTGAAAGAGCCCTAAAACCTTTCAGCAGTGAAAAAAATTTACAGATGAGCACCTTAAAGCGAAAAATAACTGCTGCTGAAGCTAAAAGTCCGGATCGGGTTAAGGTGGTTTCCGATCAGAATGACTATGCTCTATATTTTTCACGCTCTCCCATTCCTTACTATCGAGATACTGGAGCCGAAGCTCAGCAGTATTATCAGCATATAGGTCTTTATGTTTACCGACGTGATTTTCTTTTAAAGTATGCCGAAATGGATCAAACAGCTTTAGAAAAAGCAGAGTCTTTAGAGCAGCTAAGGGCACTGCAGAATGGTTATCAAATTAAAGTGCTGGAAACAGAGGCGAAATTAATTGGCGTTGACCGCCGGGAAGATATTGAGCTGGTTGAAAAAGAGCTTAAACGGATAAATAAACGAGTTGAATAATTTGGTAGGAAGATCAAATGTGATATGCAGATGGAGGTAAATAATGATTAAACAGGTTAAATTAAATGATGATATAATTTTTGGAGATCCCAAAAAGCCTTTTGTGCTTTTAGCAGGTCCCTGTGCAATTGAAGAGGAAGACCGTGTTTTAAGAATTGCAGAAGGAATTAAAAAAATAACAGATAAGCTGAGGATTCCCTATGTTTTTAAAGCTTCTTTTGATAAAGCAAATCGTTCTTCAATTGATTCCTATCGCGGACCTGGTTTAGAAGAGGGTCTAAGAATTTTGGAGAGAGTCAAAAAAGAAATTGGACTATCTGTGATTTCGGATATTCACCTGCCTGAGCAGGCTGCAGCTGCAGCAGAAATTTTAGATATTATGCAGATTCCTGCTTTTTTATCAAGGCAGACAGATATGCTGACCGCTGCCGGTAAAACCGGAAGTATAATCAATGTTAAAAAGGGTCAATTTTTGGCTCCCTGGGATATCGATCAGGTAGTAGAAAAGATTGAAAGTACAGGTAATGAGAGAATACTTTTAACTGAAAGAGGAGTTTCTTTTGGCTATAATAATCTGGTTGTAGATATGCGCTCATTGCCTAGACTGCGCAAAACTGGTTACCCGGTTGTTTTTGATGCAACTCATGCAGTACAGCTGCCGGGTGGTGCTGGTGATAGTTCAGATGGTGAGAAAGAATATGTACCTTATCTGATGCGGGCTGCTCTGGCTGCAGGAATAGATTCTTTATTTATGGAAGTTCATGATAATCCGGCTGCAGCTAAAAGTGATGGAGCAAATATGATTCCTTTAGAAAAATTAGAAGGAATTTTAAAACAGGGACTGGCAATTGATGAGGCTATGAAAAATTGTGATGAAATAAATTATTAATAGTTAGGTGACTAAAATGACAAAAAACAGCAGAAAAGATAAATTAAAAAAAAGTCTGGCTGAAGCAAAAAATGCTCTGCAGATAGAAGCTGATGCAGTTTTAAAATTAAGAGAAGAGCTTGATGGAAGTTTTCAAAAGGCAATGGAGCTGATTATTGATTCTAAAGGCAGGGTTGTATTTACAGGAGTTGGCAAAACTGGTTTAGTAGCTAAAAAACTGGCTGCAACTTTTTCCAGCACCGGGACTTCTGCTTTTTTCGTCCACGCTGGAGAAGGCTTACACGGAGACTTAGGAATGATTAGGGCTGGAGATGTTGTAATTGCTGTCTCCAACAGTGGTGAAACTGATGAAGTTATTTCTTTACTGCCATCTCTTAGAAGAATCGGCATTACTTTAATTGCTTTAACCGGAAGCAGCAGGTCAACTCTGGCTGAACATGCAGATTTAATTTTGGAGGCAGATGTAATTACTGAGGCCTGTCCTCATAATTTAGCGCCGACAGCGAGTACTACGGCAGCTATGGCTTTGGGAGATGCACTGGCAATTGCTCTTTCCTCCTATTATGGTTTTACACCTGAGGATTTTGCCCTTTACCATCCTGGTGGTTCTTTAGGTAGAAAGCTTTTAACTAAGGTGAAGGATGTAATTAAGATTAGGGAGCAAAATCCGGTTGTAGATATTGAGACTACAGTCAGAGAGGCTCTATTTAAGATGACAAAAAGCAGAATGGGATCAACCTCTATTGTTGATCAGGAGGGAAAGCTAAAGGGGATCATCACTGATGGTGATATTCGCCGGCTTTTAGAAAAATCTGCTGATTTTATTGATCAACCAGTTAAAGAATATATGACAGTGGATCCAATCTCAATTGCTCCCGATAGACTGGCAGCAGAGGCGCTGCAGATTATGGAAGCCAGAGAAATCAATGATTTACCGGTTGTAGAATCCGATAAACCGGTTGCAATGCTTAATTTCCAGGATTTACTGAGAGCCAAAGTGTTTTAGAGCTATTAATAAATTTGTTAATTAAAAAGAGGTAAAAAATGAAGAATAAAATAGCAATATTTTTTTATAATATAATAAGATTTTTGCTGACTCATTTTCCACCCGCAGTTGGTCGTTATTTAGGGATGGGAGTTGCCAAATTAGCTTATTTAATAACTTCTAAGCGCAGAAAAATTGTGATTTCTAACTTAAAAAAAGCGCTGAATTTAAATGATCAAGAAGCCGAATCTCTGCTTAAAAAAGTCTATTTAAATCTCGGGTATAATTTTACCGAATTTTTAATGCAGGATACTTTCAGCAGAGCAGATATAGAAGAAATGGTGGAATTTAGGGGTTTAGAATATTTAGAAGCAGCAGCAGCTGAGGGAAATGGTGTAATTTTATATACCGGCCATTTTGGCAACTGGGAGCTGCTGGGAGCAGCCCTGGATAAGAAGGGTTTTTCAATTGATGCTATTGCAAGAGAGCAAAATAACTCACTTTTTGATAAAAAAATAAATCAGATCAGAGAAGAGAGTGGAGTTGGAGTTATTCCCAAAGGTCTTGCTGTGCGTAAAGTATTTAAAAGTTTAAAGCAGAATAAGGTAGTGGCTTTTTTAGGTGACCAGGATGCCCGGGGGCGGGGCTGGAAGCTTAATTTTTTTGGTAGAGATGCTTCAACTTATACTGGAGCAGTGGAATTTGCCCAGAGAACGGGAGCGGTGATTGTTCCTGTTTTTCTACATCGTCACGGCTGGTTAAAACATGAACTTATAGCTTACCCACCCCGAAAAATAGCTGAAGATCTTTCAGAGTCAGAATTGAAGGAAGAACTACAGGATTTAGTCAAGCTGACTGAAGACGAAATTAGAAAGGCACCGACTAATTGGATGTGGCTGCATAAGCGCTGGAAAACATATAATTAATTTTTTGAGACTCTGGAACTTAGATGAGGGGGAGAAATATGTATTTGATTTATAATTTAATTTTAACAGTACTAACAGTTTTTTTACTTCCCTATTATTATTTTAAAAGCAAAAAAAGTGGAGAAAATTTAAACTTAAGAGAACGTTTTGCCTTTTATGATCAAAATCTTGATTTATTATTTCCAGCTGATAAGGTGATTTGGATTCAGGCTGCTTCTGCTGGAGAAACTCTGGCTGCTCAAAAATTAACTTCTGAGATCAGAGCCAAATATCCAAAGGCTAGAATCATTTTTTCAACAATGACAGCCAGCGGTAAAAATTTAGCTAAAAAGAAAATTGAAGGTGCTGATTTAATTATTTACCTTCCTTTTGATCTGAATTGGGTTGTAAAGAGAGCAGTTAGGATATTTAAACCAGATCTTTTTATTATGATTGAAACCGAGCTCTGGCCAAATCTAATTAAAGCTTTAGATGAACAGAAATGTCAAATAATGCTGGCCAGCGGTAGAATTAGTGATGATTCTTTTGATCAGTATAAATTTTTAGGTTCACTTTTAGATGATATGTTAAGCAGGATTGATATTTTTAGTATGCAGCATCAGGAGGCAGCCGAAAAAATTGCTGAATTAGGAGCTGCTGAAGACCATATCTGTATCAATGGAAATTTAAAATATGATATTGAGCTTCAGCCCCCAGAGAAAGACGAGTACTTTGTCAAAAGAGAAATGCTAAAAATAACAGATAAAACTAAGGTTTTGGCTGCAGGAAGTACTCATCAGGGTGAAGAAGAGATTATTTTAAATCTTTATCAGCAGCTAAAATCAGATTTTGATCAATTTAAGTTATTATTGGCTCCTCGTTATGTAGAACGGCGGGACGAATTATTGAAATTTGCTCAGGACAAGGAAATAGCAGCAGTACTTTATTCTGAACTAAAGAGAAACGAAATTCAGCTTGACGAAAATACTGATCTCATAATTATAGATACAATGGGAGAACTGGCACAGTTGTATTTTTATGCAGACTTAGTTTTTATCGGCGGCTCTTTAATTGATCGTGGTGGTCACAATGTAATCGAAGCAGCAGCTAGAGCTAAGGTTGTACTCTTTGGTGAAAGCATGTATAATTTTAAAGAAGAAAGAGATTTTCTGTTGGATAATGAAGTGGCTTTTGAAATAAAAGATGCTGATGATTTTTATGAAAAAGCTTATCAGCTTCTGGCAAATGATGAGTATCGAGAGCAGAGAGCAGAAAAAGCGGCTGAAGTAATTGAAAAAAATAGAGGCTCAGTTCGCAAACAGCTGCAGCTGATAGATGTCTTACTAAAACAGGGAGTAGATTCTGATGCAGGAGAATAAAGGAGAAAAGATTTTAATTACCAGGTTGAGTGCTATTGGAGATGTGATTCATGCTTTACCTGTAGCTTATGCTTTAAGGAAAAAATTCCCGGACGCTCAGATTGACTGGTTGGTTGAAGCTAAGGCTTATCCACTTGTTAAGTTAAATCCTTATTTAGATAATGTTATTCTGCTGCCCCGTAAGCAGTGGCGGGAAATGCTGAGCCATGATTTTATTGGCACAATTAAGTCTTTTTTTAAATTTTTTAGGGAAATGAAGAAGAAAAAATATGATATTAACCTCGATCTGCACGGTTTATTCAAGAGTGCCTTAAGTTCTTTTTTAATTAAACCTGGACTCCGTATTGGTCCTGCTGATGGTAGAGAATTAAGTACCTTTTTCTATCAGGCGAAAATAGATATTCCTGCTAAAAAAATGCATAAAATTGAAAGAAATTTACATCTTGCTTCTGCCTTAGAGGCAGAGACTGATGAGGTTAAATATGGTTTAAAGATGACTCCTATTATTCGGAGTCGGGTCAGCCGCCTCTTTGAATCAGTAAATATTGATCAAAGTAAAAAATTAGTAGTTATCAATCCCTTTACCACCTGGGAATCTAAAAATTGGTTTTTAGAGCGTTATTTTCAGCTGGCTAACGAACTGATTAAAGCTGGCTATTATGTTATTTTTACCGGTGGCCCGGGGGATAAAGAGGCAGTTGATAGTTTTGAAGCCCTAGATAAAAAAAGTTATAGTAATTTAGCTGGTAAAACTGATTTAGAAGAGCTGACAGAAATTTATAATCGTGCTTCCTTATATATTGGTGGAGACACAGGCCCGACTCACCTTGCAGCTGCTGTAGGCTTAAATGTTATTTCTCTGATGGGTCCGACCGATCCAGATACTCATGGTCCTTATGGTGAGGGTCATACCGTGATTCAGGATAACAGTTTAGAATGTATCCGCTGCTGGGATAGGCACTGCAGCCGCAAACTCCAGTGTATGAAGTCAATAACAGTAGAGCAGGTTTTAAGGATTGCCAAACAGAAATTAGAAGTTTAAGATTTTAATTAGAAGGAATGGTAATGATGAAAGAGATTAAGCGAATAGTAGTTATAGACCTTTTATATCTGGGAGATTTATTATTTGCCCATCCTTTTTTTGAAGGACTGAGAGAACTATTTCCAGAAGCCAGAATTGACCTGGTGGCAAATAGTAATTTTTCTGGGATAATGCGAGCTAATAATAATATAGATCATGTTTACAGCTACAATAAAAATTGGCCGACTGCCCGCTCCTATAACTTTGCTAAAAAGCTGAAAATGAATAATTATCAGCTGGGAATCAATATTCATGGCAACTGGAGAACTGCTCTGCTCTTAAAATTAATTTCACCTGCACAAAGTATTGGTTATGGAGGTAAGGGTAGAGGTATCTTTTTAGATGAAGAAGTAGAAAAAAATATAAATTCACATATGATAGAATTTTATTTAGAATTTTTAGATCAGCTGCAGCAGAGTCAGCTTTTAGAGGATTATTTTGTTAAAAATAAGGTGAGCTCTGATAATACAGCTTCTAAGAGCAGCCATAAAAATATTGAGCCCCAAAATAGTAAAAAGGCTTTTCCCACTCTCTCTGTTGCTGAAGATTATCAGCAAAAGGCTGAGCTTAAGCTGAAAAAAATGGGATTAAAATTAGAAGATGAGTTTATTGTTTTAAATACAGGCGGCAGCTGGAAAACTAAACGCTGGCCGGAAGAATATTTTGCAGAAATTGCAGATCAGCTGGCTAAAAAGAATTATATGATTCTTTTTGTAGGTGGTCCTTCTGATACAGAAAGAGTTAACTATATATGTAATAAAATAGATAATCAGAATATGATCTATAATTTAAGTGGTAAGACTTCACTTTTAGAGCTGGCTGCAGTTTTACAAAGAGCGAAACTGATGGTCAGTGGTGATACTGGTCCTGTTCATGTAGCGGCAGCTGTTGGAATCAATACAGCGGCTATTTTTGGCCCTTCTGACGAAGAAATGTATGCTCCTCGAGGTAAAGGAAAAAATATTTTGATCAAAAATGTTGATCTAAGCTGCCGTCCCTGTGGAGAGCATGAGTGTCCCCTTGATCATTTTAAGTGTCTGCGGGAGTTGAGTCCTAAGATGGTAGTTGAGAGACTTGAAGTCGAAGGAATGATATGATGGTGGAATTAAGTGCTTTAGTTTTAACCTATAATGAAGAGGACCATATCGCTGAATGTCTGGAAAGTATTGGCTGGATTGAGCGAATTGTGGTAGTTGATTCCTTTAGTGAAGATAAAACAAAAAAAATTTGTAGGCAGTATGATAATGTTGATTTTTATGAAAATAAATTTAAAGACTTTGCTTCTCAGAGAAATTTTGGTTTGGAGAAAGTAAAAACTGACTGGATATTTGTAATTGATGCTGATGAAAGAGTTACTGCCGAATTGAAAGATGAGATAATTGAGACTTTAAATAAATCTAGTTTTGAAGGATATGAGATTGCACGTAAAAATTACTTTTTAGGTAAATGGATCAAATACTGCGGTTGGTATCCTGATTATACTTTGAGATTATTTAAAAGTAAGTATAGATATGAAGGACTGGTTCACGAATCACCTCAGATAAATGGTAAAATAGATAAGCTTAATAATGATTTTATTCATTATACTTATAAGGATTTAAGAAGTTATATAGATAAGATGAATCAATACACTACCCTTGATGCAGAGAAAAAATATAGGGCTGGGAAAACAGTTAGTATATCTTATATTTTATTAAGGCCCTTTTTAGAGTTTATAAAAAAATTAATATTTAAAAGAGGTTTTTTGCTTGGTAGTCAGGGATTGATTTTATCTGCATTATCGGCTTATTATCAATTTTTGAAAGCAATTAAACTCTGGGAATTAAATAATTTTGGGGATGAAAATTAATGAAAAATATAGTTTTTCTAAACAGCTGTCCTGTCTGGGGTGGAGGAGAAAAATGGACTTTTACTACAGCAAAAGCTTTGGCTGAAGATCCTGAATTTAATGTTTATATAGCAGCCGGAAAGAACACAGAATTGTATAAAAGAGCTAAAGAAGCTGGGCTTAAAACTGAAGCAGTTGAAGTTAAAAGTGGAATCACAGTTTTAAACCCTTTTAAGGCAAAAAAATTTATAAACTTTCTAAAAGAAAAAAAGATTGATATAATGTTTTTAAATATGTCTCAGGACTTAAAGTTTGGTGGAGTTACCGGTAAAATAGCTGGTTTAGATAAGATTATTTATCGGCGGGGAAGTGCTATTCCTATCAAAGATAGATTTTATAATAAATTTTTACTCAAAGACTGTGTTACTGACATTATTGCTAATTCTAAGGCTACTAAAGAGACTATTTTAAAAAATACTTCGCATTGGTTAAATGAAAATAAAATTGAAATAATATATAATGGTATAGATATCAAAAAAATAGATCAAGCAGCTAAAAATTCAGTTGATTTAAAGACAGAATTTAATATAAAAGATGAGAAAATTATTATAGGTAATATTGGGCGTTTGAGTTATCAAAAAGGTCATGAATTTTTAATTGAAGCTATTGAATTATTAAAACAAGAAAGAGATGATTTTGCTGTCTTAATAATTGGTGATGGCGAAAGAGAAGCAGAAATTAAGAATTTAGTTAATGATAAAGGTTTAGGTGACTACATAATTTTTACTGGTTTTAGAGATGATGTTTATAATTTATTACCTGGTCTTGATTTTTTAGTTCATACAGCTCGTTGGGAAGGTTTTGGCTTTGTCATAGCTGAGGCTATGGCAGCAGGACTTCCGGTTGTAAGCACTGATGTCAGTAATATATCTGAAATTATAATTGATGGAGAAACAGGATATTTAGCTGAAGCTGGAAATAAGGAGGATATAAAGAATAAAGTGTTAAAGATGATGGAAAATGATAAGGATGGATTTGAAAAAAGGGGAAGAAAAGTTATTAAAGATAAATTTACTTTAGATAAAATGATAAAAAATATAGAAAAATTTTTGGAGGATAGTTAATGAATAAGGATAGAATGGTAGTAATTATTAGCAAAGCTATTATTTGGTCTATTTATATTTTTACATTAGGAATTTTCACTTCTAAATTTTTGATATATTTAGGGATGGGGTTTTCTTTAATATTTTGGCTTGTAAAAATAGGAATTTTAAGAAAAGATTATAAGTTTATAAAAACTGAATATTTAATACCTATATTATTATTTTCGGCTTCTATTTTTATATCCGGGATAGGAAATTGGAATAATGAAATATTACAGAGCAAATTTTTTTACTCATTTATTTTTTTCTTCATAGTTGTTAATGAAATAAAAGAGAAGAAAATTATAATTAACTTATTTAAATTAATGTTGTTTTCAGCAACTATAGCAGCTTTATATGGTTTATATCAAAAAATATTTTTGGGAATAAATAGGGTAACTGGATTTACATCTTCTTTAGCTTTTGGTAACTTCATGGCTGTTTTAGTAGCGTTTTTAAGTGTTTATTTAATTTGGGGGAATCTTAAAAAAAATCAAAAGCTTTTATTTTTTGTTTTAGATTTATTATTTTTATTTAATCTAATCTTCACAAAAACTCGAGGAGCATGGCTTGGCTTTTTAGCAGCAGTATTTATTTTAGGACTTTTAAAAGGGAAAAAAATCTTATTAGTTTCAATAATTATTCTACTAATTATTTTCATTTCTTTACCAAATGTCTATACTGAAAGATTTATTAGTAGTTTTAACATTGAGTATGATTTAAAAACTAATAGATCAAATACGACTAGAATAGGTCTTTGGACTTCTGCTGTTAAGATGTTTATGAATAACCCAATTAATGGTGTTGGTTATGATCAATTTAAACAGGCATATATAAATAATTACAAAATTAAAGGGATTTCACCATTTAGTCACTCACATAATAATTTACTAAATTTTGCAGCAGAATTAGGAATTATAGGTTTATTATCTTTTTTATACTTAATGTTTATAGTTTTGAAACGTTTAATAATAGATTATAAATATGCGATAAATATCAACTATAAATTATTTTATCTTAGTAGTATATTAGTTTTTGTTATTTATAACGTGCAGGGATTAACACAGTATAATTTTGGTGATACTGAACCATTACATTTATTTTGGTTTTTTATAGCAATTACTTTTATAATTTCAAATTTAAATTTCAATACTAACTCTGTCATTAAAGATAAATAATAAAATTTAAGATTAGGAAAATTAGCAGGAGGAAATAATGCTTAATTACTTAAGAACAATAAGAGAATACATTAAATTTTTGCCAGCCAAGTTGTTTAATGAACACAATAAATCTGATAAAAAAGATGTTTCAATTTTTTCTACTCCAAGAAGTGGGTCAACATGGCTTATGGAAATAATTAATTCACAGGATAATTTTAAATATATAAATGAGCCTTTACATACTAATAGACACAAAGGCTATCTAACAGATATTGATGCAAATTGGTCAGAAATCTATAGTAGCTCAGATAGACAGGATAAATTCCTCAAATATTTTGAGAGCATCTTGAATGATGAATTGTTTGTTGGACAGCAAAAATTTAAAGATATATTAAATGGAAAATTTGATTATAAAACTAATAGAAGAGTATTTAAAATTTTAAGAGCTAAAGATTTAATTAATAAATTTGAAAATGAATTTGATATTAAAATTGTTTTCTTGTTACGGCATCCAATTCCAGTAGCATTATCTTTAGTACGAGAGAAAATGGAAGATAGGGTTAAGCATTATTTAGAAAATGAAGTTTATTTAAAAAAATTTTTTAACCAAGAAGAAATTAAATATGCTGAACAACTATATCAACATGGTTCAGAATTTGAGAAAAGAATTTTACAGTGGTGCTTAGAAAACAACCCTCCTTTAACTAGTTTGAATAATAAAGAGTGGATTGTCATAAGTTATGAAGATTTAGTTGTTAATGAAGAAGAAACGTTACTAAAATTATATAAACAACTTGACTTAAATGATTTGGATAAAATGTTTGAGCAAACTAAAAAGCCATCTAGAACTACCGCTAGTAAAAACTCAAAAAAATTGATTAATAAAAGAAATAAAGAAAGTATAATAAAAAAATGGGAAAAAGAGATTTCTCTTTCCCAAAAAGAAAAAGCTTTTGAAATATTAGATAAATTTAATTTAGATATTTATATTAAAGATAAATATACAATTAACAAAAACAGCTATTTTTTTAATAGGGGTTATTAAGATAATGAAAAGAAATATATTATTTATAAACACAGGAGTAATATGGGGTGGGGTAGAAGGCTGGAATTATAAAACTGCAAAAGAATTAAAGGAAAAAGGGTATAATGTTTTTGTTTTAGCTAAAAAAGATACTCCTTTTGCTCAAAAATGTAAAGAAGCTGACTTAAATGTTGAACATATACCAAAAATTAATAGTAGCACATTTCTTAATATTGCTAGAGTGATTAGATTAAGAAATTATTTAAAAAATAATAAGATAAATGTTATGTTTTTCTGTCAATCATCTCACTTTAAGTTTGCATCATTAGCAGGATATTTGGCAAATGTTGACAGAATTATTTATAGAAGAGCTCTAGCTAAACCGATAAATAACCATTTTTATAATCGTTTAGCTTTAGAAAATTTTGTAACTGATTTTATGGCTATTTCTAAAACAACTTTAAATAAAAGTTTGGAAAAATTACCTGAGAATGTTGTTTCAAAGGAAAAAATAAAATTGATTTATAATGGTGTTAACTCAAAAAAATTTGTTAATCCCAAGATTAAGAATAATATTAGGAAACAATATAATATTGACCAAGATGATATTTTAATAGCAAATATTGGACGTTTAGGAAGGCAAAAAGCACAACAAGATTTGATAAATGCAATAAATGAATTAAATAAGAATTATAAAAAGTTTAAAGTATTGTTTGTTGGAACTGGAGATAAAGCTCAAGAATATAAAAATTTAGTGAAAGAACTAAACTTAGAAGATAAAATAATTTTCACAGGATTTAGAGAAGATGTTCCTTCAATTTTAAAACAGGTTGATTTTGTAGCTCATTCTGCTATTTATGAAGGATGCCCATGGATAGTATTAGAGACAATGGCTGCGGCTAAACCAATTGTTGCAGTCGATATTCCAAGTGTTAGAGAGCTTGTAATTGATGGTGAAACTGGGATTTTATCAGAAAGAAATACAACTAAATTTGCAAATACATTATTAAAAATGATTCAGAATAAAGAAAAAGAAAAAATGGGAGAATATGCTCAAAAAATTTACAAAAAAAATTACACTTTCAATAAAATGATAGATAATATAGAAAAAAGAATTTTATATTAAAATTTGGAAGGGGAAAATAATAATTAAAAAAGTTGCTTTTTTTATTCCTAATTTAGGTGGAAGGGGAGCTAAAAAGATGGAACTATTATTAACTAACAATAATCTTCATCAAAAGTATAGTAAAAAAGCATTTAGGAGAGCAGAACAGCTTAAAAAAAATAAAATCATAAAAAAGTGGGAAGACTTAATTGAACAAATATAATTAAATTTGGAGTGATTGACTTTGAAACACTTAATAACAGGAGCAGCAGGTTTTATTGGTTCTAATTTGGCAAAAAAATTACTGGCGGCAGGGGAAGAGGTAATTGGTATAGATTGTTTTACTGATTATTATTCACGTGATTTAAAAGAAAGAAATATAGAAACTATATTAGATAATTCTAATTTTACTTTTTTAGAAAAGGATCTTCTAAAAACTGATCTGCAAAATTTATTAAAAGATGTAGATTATATATATCATCAGGCAGCTCAGGCGGGAGTCCGTTCCAGCTGGGGCGAAGATTTTGAGATATACAATCAGAACAATATTCTTCTAACCCAGAAATTGCTGGAAGCGGCAAAAGATGCTGAAAACCTCAAAAAATTTGTTTATGCTTCCTCTTCTTCAGTTTATGGTGATACTGATCAATTGCCGATGCAGGAAGATAATAGATTGCAGCCAGTTTCTCCTTATGGAGTTTCTAAATTAGCTGGAGAAAACTTGGCTTATCTATATTATAAGAATTTTAAGGTACCTACTGTTTCTCTAAGATACTTTACTGTTTATGGAGAAGGACAGAGACCTGATATGGCTTTTCATATTTTTATCAAAGCTTTTTTAACCGGAGGAAAAATAAATATTTTTGGAGATGGCAAACAGAGCCGTAACTTTACCTATGTTGGTGATATTGCTAGAGCTAATATTCTGGCTGCAAAAAAAGCACCAGCGGGAGAAATTATTAATATTGGTGGTTCAGGCAGAGGTATAGTTTTAAATGAGACTTTAGATTTAATTAAAGAACTAACTAATTGTGAGACAGAAATCAATTACACAGAAAAAGTTAAAGGTGATGTAAAACATACCTCTGCTGACACATCAAAAGCGGAAAAACTATTAGGATATCAGCCCCGGGTTTCTTTTGAAGAGGGTTTAGAAAGAGAAGTGGAATGGCTGCAGAAAATTTATTGATCACGCTATAATAATTAGATTTATAAGAGATATAAATTAATAATTAAAACATTTTTTTGGTTTTTAATTTAAAAATTTGGTAAAATGGGGAGGATAATATTTTGGAATTAAACAGAAAAGCGACTTTAACTATATTAATACTGGTAATTAGTATCTTCTTAGTCTATATTTTCAATATTGGAGCCTATGATCTATGGTCTCCGGATGAGCCAAGATATGCTGAGGTAGGGAGAGAGGCGGCTGTTGATGATCACTGGATAATTCCTCATTTAAATAATAGAATTTATTATGAAAAGCCACCCACATATTTCAATTTAATTGGCTTAAGTGGAATATTAGCTGGAGAGTTTTCAGTAACTGCAGTTAGAATGCCTGGAATTATTATTTCAGTTCTGTTATTATTAAGTTTAGCATATTTTGTTCTCAAAAAAGATGGTTTAAAAACAGCTGTTTTAAGCACAATTATTCTTGCTACAACTATTAATTTTTTCTGGCTGGCTATGAAAATAAATTTAGATATTCCTCTGGTTTTTTGTACTACTCTGGCTGCATTAATATTATTTAATAATTATTCGGATTTTAAGAATAATAAATTAACAACTATATTTGCTTTTTTTCTGATGGGATTGGGGGCAGTAGTTAAAAGCCCTATCTCAATTTTACCCCTTATTACCCTGACAGTTTATTTATTAATAAATAAAAAAGCAAAAAAATTAAAGGAAATTCCCTGGCTAGCCTCCCTATTTTTTATGGTGCTGCCGGCATTAATCTGGTTATTTTTTGCCTATCAAAAAGCAGGATATTCCTATTTTGAAACTACAGTTTTAGATCAATTAGTTGGTTATTCTACTGGTTCTCAGGGACATCCACAGCCTTTTTATTATTACCTGATTAATTTTCCAATGGTCGCCTTACCCTGGTCCTTTTTTGTTGTTCCAGCTTTATATTATTATAAGAAGCTGAAAAATGAAAGAAATACTCTTTTAGATTTTTCGGTTGTTTCGTTTTTAGTTATTTTTATTGTTTTTTCTATGATTGGCAGTAAGAGAAATGTATATTTACTGCAGTTATATCCATTTTTTGCTATAATTGTCGGCTGGTTTTTTAAACAGCATTTAAATGGCAAAATTAAAGAGAAAAAATCTATAATTATTCCGATGCTGATTTTAATAATCTTATTTTTAACTGTCGGTATTTACATATATTTAAATGGAGAAGCTTTAATTGCAGAAGAACTTGATTTTCAATTAAATAAAAACAGCAGCTTTTTTACTTTATACCAGTCGTTATATTTTTTATTCACTGGAGCAGGGATTGTCTTTTTGCTGTCTATTTTTACTAAAAAAAGATACATGTTTGGTTCCTTAGTCATGTTTTCTTTAATTTTGATTATTATGTTAAAAACCTTATTTTTACCAACTTTAAATACTGTTAAATCTGAAAGATATCTGGCTGAAGATCTGGCAGCAGCCTATAATGAAAGTGCAGAAGTTGGATTATGGGGTTCGTTAAATAATGACAGCGGCTTTGTTTTTTATAATGGAATCTATTATGATAAAATATTTTCTGAAGCAGAAAAAGCAAGAGAATTTCTTAACTCTGAAGGAAATCAAATTTTAATAATTAATGAAGCTGAAAAATTATATGATAATTTTAAACAGAATGACTATCAGGGTTTTAAAGTTAATAAATACAGGGTTGGCAGTGATGACACGCTGCTTTTGATTGAAAACCCTCTTTTAACAAACAGCTCTTTAGATTCTGATAATAGAATGGCTGAGGAATAATGAAAAAAGAATAGAACTGCAAAATTATATATCTAGATGACGGGCAGTAGTGATAGGAGCAGTAAAAAATAGATGATAAACCGTTTTATTAGCTGCCGATTTAAGGAGGATTAATTATATGGTTTGGTTAGTAGTTGGGTTTGTGGGACAAATAATGTTTGGAATGAGATTTTTTGTGCAGTGGATTGCTTCTGAGAAAGCTAAAAAAAGTGTTATTCCGATTGCGTTCTGGTATCTCAGCATCTGTGGAAGTTTGATATTATTAGTATATGCTGTCCATAGAAGGGATCCTGTTTTTATTTTAGGACAGTCAACGGGATCTTTTATTTATCTCCGTAATTTATATCTTATAAAAAATGAAAAGGAAAATGAGTTATAATGAATTTGAAAAATACTTCGTTTATTTCTTATCAAAAAGATGGAATAAATATAGTGATCCGCAGTGATATTTCAGAGAGATGGCTTGATAATTTTATAAATCAATTTATAAATATGAATAGTTTAGATCAGGCAGAAGTTCTATATGATAAAAGAAATACAATTACTAAAATCGATGATCAAATTTTGGGAAAGGAAATAGCAGTAAAAGAATTTCACCTTGAAAAGACCTATGATCAACTACGCTTTCGCCTGCTTCCCTCTAAAGCAGAACGTTCTTTAAAAATAGCAAGAGCCTTAAAGGAAGCCGGACTTAAAACTCCGGAACCACTTGCTGTAATAGAAAAAAGAGGTAAAACAAATGAGCTGATTTTCAGTTATTATCTAACTGATTATGTTGATTATGATTTTAATATGCTGGATATTGCAAAGGATTTTGAGCATCCTGAAAGATATAAAATTAAAGAACTGATGCCCCAGCTTGGAAAAGAAGTTAAGAGAATGCATCAAGCCAATATTGTTCATAATGATCTGCATGCCGGAAATATCCTGGTTAAGGATTTTGAAACTAAGCCAAAACTGTATTATATAGATTTGAATAGAGGTCGGATTAAAGACGAGCTTTCCGAAAAAGATAAGATAAATGATCTCAAGCGTTTAAAATTTACTGATCAGGAAAAGAAAATTTTCTTTAAAAATTATGCCCCGGGAAATTGGAAGTACTACTACCAAAAAGTAAGTGAAGCCCGCCAGAAGAGAAGAAAATTTGTGGAAACAAAAAATAAAATAAGAAAATTTTTTGGGATTCAAAAAGGCTAACTCAAAATTTATAAGAGATAGTATTCTAGAATCTATAGTATGATTTTCAGCTGATATTTTCAGACTATTCCTCTCTGGGAATGGTAGCGCAAAAAAATTATAATTTTGTTCATCTGTCTTTGGTTTTAATATATTTTTAATATGATTGAGTTGTCAAATTAATTATTGTAATCAGGGGGCATTATACTAATTATATAATGACATAATATATTAAAAAGAGATAATTAAAATTGAATTTAATTCAATTATTGGAGTTGATTCTATGATTAATATAGAGCTGAAAAATGATTCTAAAGCTTTATTTTTCTTAATCCATGGTTATACAGGGAGTCCAACAGACTTTAACGGTTTACCAGAATATTTAAGTAATACTCTTGCTGTAAATGTTAAAGTAATGCTTCTCAAGGGACATGGTAGAACAGTCCAGGCCCTTGATAATATAGGTTTAAAAGATTTTATTAATCAAATTGAAGCTGAACTAAAAAGCGATTTAAAAAAATATGATGAAATTATTCTCGGGGGGGTTTCTTTTGGAGCTCAAATGGCACTGCATTTTGCCAGCAAATTTCCTGTAGATGGAGTGTTTAATGTCTGCTTACCATATAAATTAAAATTTCCCTTTAATATTCCTGGTTTATCACTGCTTGGTTTTTTTAAGAAGTACTGGACAAAACCATTACCAGATGAAGAGGAGAAAATCCGCCAAAACACATTTTATTATAATCAAATGCATGCAAATGGATTAAAAATTATTAAAAAGGCAAATAATTTATTAGAAAAAGAACTCTCTAAAATAACATGTCCAGTTTTTACAATTCATTCGAAAAATGATCCAATAGGCAATTATAAAGCAATTGGGTATATCAGCCGTAAAATTGAAGCTCCTCATTATATAGAAATTATAGATAATAAAAATCATAATCTATTTTTTTCGAAAAAAAGTTCCGAAATTTACAAAAATATTACAGATTTTTATCAAAATATTAATAAAGAAAAAAATAAGAATGAGGATACAACAGCTGCTATTATTCCAGCTTATAATGAAGCTCAGAATATAGATCGGGTTTTGGATGTCTTAACTCAGGCTGAGTTTTTAAACGAAATTATTGTTATTGATGACGGCTCAACAGATAATACTGCAGAAGTGGTGAGCAGATTTGAAAGAGTTAAATTGATAAAAAATGATACCAACAGGGGGAAGGCTCAGTCAATGCAGCAGGGAGTTGAGAATACTGAGGCAGATATATTATTCTTCTGTGATGCTGATCTAAAAGATTTAACAGTTGAAATTGTTGCTCAGATTATTCAACCTGTTGCTAAAAGAAAATATGATATGTATATTGGGGTAAGAAATAACTTTATGCAGAAAGCAGTAACTTTATTTGCCCTTAACTCTGGTGAGCGCGCAGTAAGACGTGAACTCTGGAATGAATTGCCTGAACATTTTAAATACCGTTATCGTGTAGAAGCTGGACTTAATTTTATTGCTAAAAGACGAGGTAATGGCTATGGATGGGAGAAATTTGAATACTATCAAACTCTTAAAGAAAAAAAGTACGGATTTCTAAAAGGTACTCTACTGCGCTGGTGGATGAATCTTGATGTTGCTTATGCTTATTTGCTTACTATTTTCCAAAGATTAAAGAGGTAATATTTATGACAAATTTATATAATTATCTAATCAACTTAATTAGTAATTACTCAATTTTTGGTTATCTCTTAATATTTATACTTGCTTTTTTTGAGTCCTTTGCATTTATCGGTTTGATTATTCCGGGAAGTATTGGGGTAATTGTTGGCGGTTTTCTCGCTGCTCATGGAATTATTAATATAAAGATATTGTTTATTTCTGCAGTTTTAGCCTCTATTCTGGGAGATAGTTTTAGTTTTCATCTGGGTGGAAGTGATAAAATATCTTTTAAAGCTGAAAATAGATTTTTTAAGCCAGAACTATTAGCAAAGGGGAAAGATTTTTTTGAAAAGTATGGTTCAAAAGGTGTTTTTCTAGGAAGATTTATTGGCTGGGTCAGGCCAATTGTTCCCTTTATTGCAGGTGTATTTGAACTTGATCTAAAGGTATTTTTATTCTGGAATATTTTGAGTGGATTCTTCTGGGCAGGGACTCACATTGCTCTGGGATATTTCTTTGGCAGATCCTGGCAGCTGGTTACATTGTGGTCTACAAGAGTAACCCTATTTTTCAGTGTTTTTATTATTTTTATAATTCTTATTTATTTATTAAAATGGTTTGCAGTGCGTCAGGGAAGAATAATTTATCAAATCTTTATTTCTATCTGGCATTCGATAAAAAATTCAATTTTGGCAAACACAGAGCTGCAGAAGTTTATGGAAAACCACAGCAAATTCTTTTCATTTTTAGAAAAAAGATTTGATAAAAACAAATTTTCAGGTTTACCCTTAACTCTGCTTTCAATTTCTTTAATCTATGTCCTTGCATTATTTGGGGGTATTGTTGAAGATCTGATTAATTCTGAAATTATTACTCAGATTGATTTAAAAATAGAAAGTTCGTTAGTGCTTTTCAGAAATTCAGACCTTAGTTCTATTTTTCGCTGGATAACCCTGCTTGGTAAATGGCAGGTTGTTACAACTTTTTTAGCTGCAGCAGTTACACTTTTCTGGATCTGGAATAAAAAAAATTATATTTTTGCTATTATAATAAGTGTTGTTGGAAGTACTGTTTTTACTGCAGCAGGAAAAATTATATTTCAGAGGCCAAGACCTGCAGCTGCCGTGTATGAGGAATATTCTTATTCTTTTCCCAGCGGACATGCGACTATAGCAGTTGCTTTTTATGGATTTCTTGCCTATTTTTTAATTAAAAATAGAAAAAATTTAAAGTCCAAAATAAATATCTTTTTTATTACTTTATTTAGCATAGTATTAATTGGTTTTAGTCGGCTTTATCTGGGGGTTCATTATTTTAGTGATGTCTGGGCAGGATATTTGGTGGGAGCAATCTGGTTAATAATTGCTATCGGGTTTGCAGAATACTTATTTACTATTAAAAAATCAGCTGTAAATAAAATTTCAATTAAATATAAAAAAATGATATCTACCGTAATTATTTTAATAGTAACTGCTTCGTACTTTTTCTTTGCTTACAGCTATCAGTTTCCTAATTCAACTGAAGAACAGCTGAAAGCAGAAATCAATATTGAGAACACTATGAGTATTTTTGATGCTCAAGGTTTAAAGTATACTGAGTCTTTACTGGGAAAGAAACAGGAACCGATCAATTTTATTATTTTAGCTGAAAATGAGAAAAAATTAGTTAAACTTTTTCATTCTGGCGGCTGGGAGACTGCCGATGAAGTAAATTTCTATAATCTTTACAGACTGGCTAAAGCTGAACTTTTTCAGAGAGATTATTCGAATTCCCCAATTGCACCTATTTTTTGGAATTCCAGAGTGCCTGATTTTAACTTTGTAAAAACAGCTGAGACCAGTAATTCAAAAGCGAGGCATCAAATTAGAATCTGGAAGAGTAATTTTGTTTTAGAAGATGAGGGTAGGATTTATACCGGGATTATTAGCTTTACTGATAAAACTAAATGGGGATTTATTCATCAGATTAGGCCGGATTTGAATGCTGAAAGAGAATTTTTATCTAATAACCTGAATCTTACTGGTCTGATTGAAAAGACAGAAAAGGAAAAACTGGTAGAAGCCCAAACTGGTGAAAATTTTAGTGGAGATTCTTTCTTTACAGATGGTAATATATATATTTTCTTTTTAAAGTAATTAATAGTTGAACTGCTAAAGGTCAACAAATGTTTGAAGTTCATAAAAGTTTATTATATAATTTTACTGTAAATAGGGGTTTTTTATATTTATTAATTTTATTATTATATTTTAATTAAAATCATTAAATAGGAGTTGAAGTTCAAATTAGTTCAATAAAGAGTAACAAGAAAACATATATCTACATTTTAATAATTATAATTTTTGGGACACTTCTATATTTACCTGCTGCTTTTCAAAGAGATTTACACTGGAAAGAAGAAATAAAATATGTTGAGGTTGCAAAGGAAATGCATGATACTGGTAACTGGCTGGTTCCTCATTTTGGGGGAGAAATTTATTCACATAAACCTCCTTTTTATTTTTGGTTTTTAAATTTCAATAGATTTTTATTTGGAGGTTATTCTGTTACAGCAGTGGTGCTTGCAAGTTTGATCCCGGGAATTTTAATTGCACTGCTCACATTTTACTGGGGAAGTTTAAGTTTCAATCTAAAATATGGATTTTTGTCCGGACTTATTTTAATGACAGCTTTTTACTTTTTTGCTTTATCTATTACAGTGAGAATGGATCATTTAATGGGGCTTTTCATTATTTCTGCTCTATTTTCTTTTTATTTAGGCTATTCTTCGGCAGCAGAGAAAAAGAAAAAATTTTATTATCTTATTTATGTTTTTATGGCTTTATCAACCTGGATTAAGGGGCCTGCAGGGTTTTTAATTCCTTTAATTGTAATCCCAGTTTTTTTGCTTATTCAAAAAGATACTGGAGAATTCAAAAATTTAGAGCTGAAAAAAGGAGCCTTAATTTTTACAGCTGCAATTTTACTGTGGTTGGTACCAGCTCTGCTTAAAGGTGGTAAAGATTATGCATACGAGTTATTAATTGTTCAAACTTTTGGCAGAACAGTTAATTCTTTTGCTCATCAGAGACCGGTATATTATTACCTAAAAACTTTTTCTTTTACCTTTTTGCCCTGGTCTTTCTTTTTATATTCAGCTTTTATTTATTGTTTTAGAAAAAGAAAAGAACTACCCCGGTTTATTAAGTTTTTACTCAGCTGGTTTATTACAACTTTTTTATTCTTTTCTTTAATCAGTGGTAAATTAGATATTTATCTATTGCCCATTTATCCAGCTGGAGCAATGCTTGCTGCTTATTTATTTAAAGAGACTGCAGATAAAAAAGCATCTAAGTATTATATTATTATTCCTGCTGTTATCACCCTGGGTTTTTTAGCGCTGGGAAGCTTTTTTATCCCGCAGGAACTGAATGGAATAGCGTTAAAAAATCTTTTGCTGCCAACAATTAGCAGCTGGATTTTAGGCGCCTTAATTGGATTAATTTTATTATTTAAAAAGAAATACAGTTACATATCTTACCTGGTAATTATAATATTTACTGTTTTTCTGCTTAATTTTTCTTTTTCAGCGGCTGAGCCATTCAGCCAGACTTATACAGTAAAACCAGCTGCTGAAGAGCTAAAAGAATTAAATAGTGATGGAATTAAGCACATTGCTGTTTATAAATATGATGGAGATTCTGCTGTTCTGGGGGTCTATCTTGATTTCTGGCCAGATGTTGTAAATAATCCAGCTGATTTTTTAACTTATCTTGAGCAGGAAGAAATAGCATTAATGGTGGAAACAAAAGACTGGCAGAGTTTTGATGGACAGTTAGTCAAAAAAATAGAAAAAGAATTTGAAATATTAAAGTTCAATCAGAATTATATAATTATCACAGATTATAGAAAGTAGGATATATTTTTGGGAGACAGTATTTAAATTATGAAGTATCTTATAACTGGAGCAGCCGGACATGGTTTTTTGTATTTTTTGATTTAATCAGAATTTTAAGGGGGGAATTAATTGCATTTTCTTAAAGATGGTTTAAAACAAAACTATATTTATCTCTTGATACTAATTATTTTTAGTACTATATTATTTGTTCCTTCAACTTTCGATCGTGACCTCCATTATCGGGATGAGTTGAGATATACAGAAGTAGCTAGAGAGATGTCAGAAACTGGAGATTATTTTGTACCACATCTCGGGGGAGAAATTTATACCGATAAGCCTCCTTTTTATTTTTGGGTCTTGATACTGGCTAAGAATATTTTTGGTGAGTATTCTGCTGCAGCAATGGCTGCTCCCAGTATTATTTCAGCCATAATAATTATATTATTGACTTTTTATTTTGCTAAATCTTTTTTAGAAAAAAAATATTCTTTTTTAGCAGGAATAATTTTAGCAACAACTCTGCTGTTTTTTAGTTTATCAATATTTGTAAGAATGGACTTATTGATGATGGTTTTTATAGTCGCCTCGCTGTTTTCCTTTTTTAAGGCATATCAGCAGCAAAAGCACTACTTATATCTTTTATTTTATTTATTTATGGGAATTGCAACTGCTATTAAAGGTCCGGCAGGATTTTTGATTCCATTAGTTATTATTCCTGGATTTTTAGTTTGGGACAATAACCTAAAAGAGTTAAAGCAAATGAAGTTATTTAAAGGCGCACTGATTTTTATATCGGTAATTCTACTCTGGTTAATTCCTGCTTTTATTTTTGGTGGTCGAGAATATATTTATAGTTTAGTAGTTTTGCAGACTTTTGGTCGAGCAGTTGATTCTTTTGCCCACAATGAGCCTTTTTACTATTATTTTATGACACTTCCCGTAACACTTTTACCCTGGACACTTTTATTAGTTTCCAGCTTTGTCTATCTTTTTAAATATAATGAGAATATGTCTACAGAACTCAAGTTTATTTTAAGCTGGTTTATCCTACCGCTGATTCTTTTTTCTCTTTTTAGTGGTAAATTAGTTTTTTATCTGCTTCCAATTTATCCGGCTGCTGCTGTTTTGACTGCCTATCTATGCCGACAGGTTATAGCTGAGCAGGCAGATAAAAGATTTTTAGTTATTCCGGTGTTATTAACCATAGTAATTATAACTGCAGCTTATTTTTTTGTTCCCGAAAATATTGAAGGTTACAATCTTAAACAATTGTTAAATCCAACATTTATTTTTATGATTGTTAGTCTACTTGTATTTCTACCATTATATCTTAAAAAGAAATATTTAGCTTTAGTTTATCTTTTAACAGCATTAATGCTGATTTTTTCTCTTAATTTAAGCTTTTTAATTGTGCCCTTGGCCAGTCAAAATTACAGTAAAAAGCCAATTGCTGAGGAATTAAAAATACTCAGAGAAGAAAGAAATATTAAAAATATAGCTGCCTATAAGTTTGGGCAACCCGAAACTCTGGCAGTTTATACTGATTTTTTTATTCAGGATGTTGGGAGTAAAAACAGCTTAATTAATTATCTGCAGCAAAATGAGGAAGCTGTTATTTTAATCAGTGAGGATGACTGGAGGGAAATCAAAGATATTTTCAAGCAGAAAAAAGAAGTCATTTATCATTCAAATGACTATAATCTGATTTATCATTTAGCTAATTAAAATAGTACTTTAAATTTTAAAAAAGCTGAAGGTGAATACATAATTTAGATGCAGATTTTTAGAACAGCCAATGATTATTCTGCGTTTCATTGCCTAATCTTTTAGGGGTGTTATATAATGGAGTGTTGCTTTAGAAAAAGCAAAAAAGTGTTATGCTAAATGCATTCTGGTATTTTAGTATTGCTGCCAATTTTTCAGTAGTATTAAACATAAAAAAAGACAGCCAAAGGCTGTCTTAATCTCAAAAATGGTACCCTCAAGGGGATTCGAACCCCTGCCGCCAGGATGAAAACCTGGTGTCCTGGACCCCTAGACGATGAGGGCAAATTTTTATACAGTTTTTACAACTGCAATAAATATAATAGCATAAGAAAAAGATTGCGTCAAGAAAATTTTTAGAAAAAATATAAGATGAGTATAATTTTAGAAAAAGTTATAGTTTAAGAAAATATAATTTGGGGTGAGCGGATGAAAAGATTACTTGATGTTTTTTCCGAGAAAGAATTGGTTTTAGCGCAGGGATGTACTGAGCCTGGGGCTGTGGCCTTTGCAGTTGCGGCTGCTGCTGAACACAGCCAGGGTGAGTTAGAAAAAATTAAGATTAAAATTGATGGCTTTGTCTATAAAAATGGAATGTCAACCGGACTTCCGGGAATCAATAAGTATTACGGAAATAAAACAGCTGCTGCCCTTGGTTATTTTGCTGATAACCCTTTGGAGAGGAAACTTACTATTTTAGCTGATCTGGAGGATAAACTCGATCAGGCCCTTGAGATTATTGATAAAGTAGAGTTCGAAGTTTTAGAAGATAAAATGCCTGTATATGTGGAAGCTTTTATTGAAGCCGATAATCAGGTGAGAGCCCTAATCAAAGGTAATCATGATGACTTGAGAGAGATTGAAGTTGATGGTAAAATAACTTATCAAAATGAGAGTATAGATTCCACTGATAATGAAGTTAAAGAGCTTGATGCAAGACTCAAGGAAATGAATATTTACCAGCTGATTGAACTGCTGGAAGCTGAATTTTCAGAAAGTCAGTTTCAGCTGTTAAAAGATGGATATAAATTGAATTCTACAATTGCCAGGGCAGGTAGAGAGGGCATTGGTTCTGGTGTGGGGAATAAATATAGAAAACGGTCTGATTTTTCTGAATTAAATGAAATTGCTGCTAAGGCAGCAGATGGTACAGGAGCCCGAATGGCAGGAGCAGCTTCTCCAGCTTTAGCATCTTCTGGCAGTGGTAATCAGGGAATTTTTATTTCGCTTGTCAGTTATTATAGTGCTCAATATTATTTTGAGCTGTCTGAGGAAGAAATCTTTAAGGCAACCATGCTTGCTCATCTGGTTGGACATTATGCTAAAATATATGTGGGCAGACTTTCTGCGCTCTGTGGACTTTTTTATGCTGCAGCTCCAGGGGTGCTGGCAGCTTTACTTTATCTGGCCGGAAAAGCTGATAAGATAGAAAAAGCTATAAATAATTTAATCAGTGATACAAGTGGGGTTTATTGTGATGGAGCTAAGGGAAGCTGTGCCTTAAAATCCTTAACAGCAGCTGAATTGGCCTTAAGACATTTTGAGTTAGTGATAGAATGAAAGTCTGCTCGCAAACCTCGAGGGCTTGCCCCGAGGAAAGAGAAGACGGTATTGAATTTTAAGTATTATATTTAGATATTAAATATTCTAAAAACAAGAACAAATGTTTGTCTA